>ERZ841116.43-NODE-43-length-101058-cov-5.889795_pt1 | contig 101058 bp, 115 predicted proteins | sample MGYA00519875_ERZ841116 | MGnify/ENA primary metagenome ERZ841116 (study PRJEB31850, sample SAMEA3708889) | human gut metagenome | biome: human gut; feature: human-associated habitat; material: faeces | place: China | collected 2014 ... | reverse complement strand
ACATCTGCCCATCTTCAACCACCTGTGCGGTCTTTTTGAGTTTGTTAATGCTGATGACCTCGCACAGTTTGCCTTTGTAATGCACGTTAGCGTTAGCCTCGTACAGAGCTTTTAGTCGTTTGAATTTCATAAATTACTCCCGTATATCATTTAGCTCTGAAAAATTAAATTGATAGTATGGATTATGTGGTAACAAGCGGCTTACAGTCTTACCTCCATATATCAAACTAAGCTCATCTGGTGTATTATTAGTCGTGACGATTGTTGATTTGAGTACCTTATTACTGTTTGTATCGTATCTTGCGGTGGCTATCTGATTAATTGCCTGCTGAACGTCCTTTTGAACAGGCTTGTCAGAGTTAACTCCGCCTTCAGTTCCAAGGTCATCAATCACCAATACGTCGACACTTTCCATAGCGTCCAAGATCTTTTCTTTACGATCCTGGGCGTCTTTGTATTTATATGACCTCCAGAAAAGAGCCACTAATTCAGTCGACGATACAAACATTGTTGTTTTCCCGTCAGCTCTTAAATACTTCATCATTGCCAGTGAAAGCATTGTCTTACCGGTTCCCGGTGGTCCATAAAGAACTGCCTTTTTAGGATGGCGACTCATGACCTTTACAAGTTGGCTAGCATGCCCCTTTAAGTTCCTTGCAGCCGTTAAATTCGACTGTTGATTTGGATCCCACTTATCAAAACTTGCTGATAGCTTTTTCTTACCTTCCCATAAACACAGGCTATCAAACATAATGTATTTAGCACCGCCACCGGCAATCTGAATTTCTTTTAACGTTCTTGAGCGATAAATTTTAGCTTGCATTGCACACAGTTCTGGATGGTCAACATCAACTCCATGTTCACGAAATATCTCTAATGCTTTAGGATTATTAAGGATATTTCCAATTGTCTTAAATGCCATTAGCCATCATCTCTTTTCGCTTCTTTTGCCTTATCTTCTGCTTCTATTTCCGCTAGTTCCTTAGCAAAAAATTCATCTTGGCTCATTCCCTCTGGAGCTTCGTGAGTTTCAAAATGGTACTGTTGTTTCTTGCCCGCTTTTTTGGGAGATGATTTACCCCTTCGACTCTGCCCATACTTCTTAGAAAGTTTTTCAGCTTGTTCTACCGTTTTGACGTGATTATCTTCGAGTGATTTCAAAACTGTTTTTAAGTAGGACCAACTAGGATGCTGTGCAACGTCATTAGTCCGCCTAATTGCATAACAAACTAATTCATTACCAAGTCGATTAATATAGTCTGTGAAAACTGGTAAGTTTAATCCGCTGTTAACATTTATCCCGGCTAGTTGTGCCAGATTAAATGCATCCTCGACTGGTTGATCATCATCATTTAAATTGATGGGATCTTCTTTTGATGGGATCTTCTCTTGATGTGATCTTTGTGTGCCATTTCCCTGCATAGAACCATCCTGCATAGGATTTTCAAACATAGGTTTTTCATGGAGAACCCACTTTGATGAGCTAACTTGTCCTTTACCGTTACGGTTGCGTTCTCTTTCTAAATATCCATGCTCTTCCAGCTCTTTTAAGCCAGTACGTAAAGAATCTCTACCATCAGTAGCATGCCTCATTACTTCCAATTCATTAAAATCCCATTCTTCGCTTTGGCTCCAAAGGTATAGGAATATTCCTCTTGCTTTCCAAGATAAAGAACTATCTCTAACTAATTGCTGATCAACGATTGTCACATGATTTGATATATCTTTTCTAATACGAACCATCCATCACACCTCAATCTCACTGGCGTGGGTAAATCCACTTAACTGCTTCATCTGTCGGCAATAGTCACACTTTCCGCAAGCAACGGGCGCTTCTTCACCCGTCATTACTTTCCAAAAGTGCGGTTGTAATTCTTTTACTTTGTCTAAATCAGCTTGCATCTGGTACTGGTCATCAACACCGTTAAAGTCAATTGCCATCTTGTCAGGTGGCGTTTGCTTGCTAATTGCAAAGATGAACGGTTGACACTTCTTATTAAAAGTCTGCTTGATAAGCTCTTGATAAAGTGCCATTTGTAGATCATATTCTCGATCTTGGATAAACGGTACATATCGGTGTTCATCAGCATTCCAGTGACCTTTATGGATGTCATCAACAGTCTTCAGATCGCAAAAGTAGTTTTGTTCAAGCACTAAACTGTCAATCTTACCTTTCCACCAGTAGCCATTAATCTTGCCAGTCACAATGACTTCTTTCTTGCCCGGCTTGTAAAAGTAATTGAACATATTGTCATCGTTTAGTGTCTTAATCATGCTTTCAGCAACCTTGAACTCGGCTCGTAAGTGACCATCAGGGTTGCTCTTCGTTGGTCGAGTCATCAATCCTTTACGATTCACGTTTACAAACGATTGGTGGCTTTCAGCACTCTCAAAGTAGCTGTGTACATAATTACCAACAAGAAGTGGTACTGGACTGGAAGTTGGTTGCCAATCCTCTTTTAGCTTAGCTAGTGCCCGAGCTTCGCATTGTTCGAAGTCCTTAAACAAGGAGAAGCTCATGTACTGCCAGTCCGTCTCATGTGAGTAGTAATTCTCAGGCGTTAACTTTAGCGGGGTCTGGGGTAATGGTGCCGTCTTTGAAGAGTTCTTCTTGTTCTCCTTCTGCTGAACTACTGTGGTCATCCGCTGGTTCCTCCTTCTTAGCTAATTCTGCCTGTGATTTTTCAAAGCCATCTAGTAATTCTTGAGTGGTTTGTTCTTCCTTAGTCGGAGTTACATCTCGTGGCTCATCATCAAATTCATTAGATGTTGTGTCATTAATAGCACCAGTCAATAGATCACTATCATCTGAAGTATTAATAAACATCTTGGCGGCTCGATTAAGTACGGTCCGCTTAGCCATCTCCTGACTAAAGTTTTGCTGTACCTTATTATTTTTCTGTCGTGTTTGACTCCAGGACTGCTTAATCTCATCCATGTTCATAACCGTGTATGAATTACCTTCATCAGTCTTAATTAAGGCAAAAGCACCAATGATTGGTTTACTGATGTTCTCAAACTTAGGGACAAACTTCTTAACTACCAGTTCCATATCTTCATCGGAACCAATCTCGAACTCATCACCCTCATGGACTACTTCAGCTCGAACCTTTTTCACTCCGTCAAGGCGCTTAACTGCTGCTACTGTTCCAAAATATGAGCGCTGCATTTGTAGTTCTTTACCGTACACGATGAAGTAGCATTGATCCTTAGCTGGTGATAATCCTTGAAGTGTCATATCAAGTAATGATTTGACGATTGAATCTCGACTACATACATCAAGTGCTGGTTGATGATTGCGATCTTGAACTTTCTGCAATTCTAGGAACGCTGCGTTCAAAGCATTTGAAGCATTGTAATTTTTGGGTAATGATAAATGCTGCGTGCTCTTCATTTGATTAACTCGTTCAAGAACAATATCTGTTAATTTTGGTTGCTTAGTTGCTACTTGATTAGCCATTAGTCTTCCTCCTCATCGTTATCACCGTAATAAGTACCATCGTCATATGGTTCGTGGTCAATCCAAGGACAATTAGGCATTGATTCGCTATCGTCCTCGAACAACTTATCCCAATTAATGTTATTCGTGGTCAAGTTCTCCCTTCTTTTCTGCTTGAGCATAAAGATACTTTTCAAGTTCTTTGACATCATCAAGAAATCCGCTATCAATTGAAACAATTATTTGTGTCATTAATTCTGCTAATTTAATCTCGCTTACATGACCATTCAGCGCACTATCAATGTAGCTACTGTAATAAGTCATGAATCCTTGAATTCTTGTTAAATGGTTGTTTGTATATTCATCCATGCGTTATAATTAACCTCGTTAAATATATATTTATGTGATTTACTTTTGAGCATTCGTTTTTGCGGAACGAGTGCTCTTTTTTTGATCCAAGTGGTTTAGCAAAAGCATCAATCCATAAAACAAAAGAATGAATGTTGCACCATCATAAGCGCCTATACTTCCGCAATAAACTGACCAGCTTCCCATTACGAAAGCAATCAACCGCGAGTGTAGAACTTCATTAATCATGATTTTCACCTCCTTCATCTTGTGTTGCTATGACACGATGATCAGCCATGAACTTATCAATATCAGACTTGCTGATACGTTTTGATTTACCAATCTTAATAATTGGTAAGCCACTCTGAATGTACTCACGTAAAGTAACAGGTGATTTAAAACCCAGATACTTCATTGCTTGTTGATAGCTAAAATATTCAGTAGCAACTTTCATTTTTCTTCACCATCCTTGTTTAATATGGTGTTACCCAGCACAATCAGCATGGCAATTGCTACTGCTGTGAAAAATACTATCTTTGTCACTTAATCAACTCCTTAAGTGAATATCCTTGTGTTGTTCGTCATACTGATCACATTGCCAATCAATAAAACGATTAGCTTCTTCAATGTTGATCATTGGTGTCCGCTCACTAACTTTACGAAACACCTCAAACCCCGCTTCTTCAGCTTGTCTGCGCCAGCGTTGAAACTGCGAATCGGATAACCCAAGCTGATTTTGAAACGGCCTTTTTCCGATCCAATTAAGCATTTAACCATCCCCTTACAATTCAGCTATAGGTTCTCTTAGAAATTTATTAATGAAGTATTGCTGACCTTTACCTGTTACTTTGGTGGTAATCGTTACTCGAATTGAACCATCAGGATTATTAACAGTACGTTCCTTTACTTCAAACACACCAAGATTCATTGCTTTCTGCGTTGGCTTGTTGTAACTATCACCGCGTTTACCCAAGAACCCATGATTGCGCATCCACTTAAATAATCGGTTTTGTCCCATATCAACGCCATTCTGCTTCATGATTTTGGCAAGCTGACCAATCAAGATAGAGGTATCACTGGTTGCTACAGCATCAGCAAATAGCGCTTTAGGTTTCATCACATCATTCTCAGCTTGTAGCTGTTTACGATGCTGTTGTTCTTCCTTTAATTGAGTTGCTAGGTTAATAATGGTGTCTGGATTAAGCAGAGCCTTTTCAATCGTTTGCGGCGTCATGTAGGCACCGTGCTTGCGGATTGATGGGAGAACTTCGCTTGTTACCCAGCGCTTGAACTCGTGAGCTTGTGGTAGCTTGCTACTAAGAATTAGCGAGTAAAGACCAGATTCGTTAATGACCGTCATATTACGGTTTTGACCTGGTGTCGCGATTTGCGACGTTAGCTTATCTTCATTGTCAACATGCTTAACGAGTGCATCACGAGTGTTTGAATAACCAAGAATCATTGCTACATCTTTACCAACAAAGTAAGGTTCATCGTTAATAGTTACTGTGCGGACTTGCTGTCCTTTGAAATTAAATAATTGTGGTTGGTTCATTTGAGCATCTCCTTTTTAGCTATTTTAGCTAACTTTTAGTCAAAAAAATATCTAATGGTAACCCTAATACTTGGCTTGCCTTGATTGCTACATCAGTTGACAAATTTCTTTTCCCGCTAAGAATCTGACCAAGATAGTTAGGAGTTATGCCAATTTTATCAGCAATAAACTTATTCTTAATCCCTCTGCATTCAATTTCCTTTTTCAATTGTTTGTAAGCATCTGCTTTAAGAACTGTCGTCATACGTCCACCTCCTTAGCTGTTTTGTTTAGCTTACGTGTATTATAATACTTCGCTTTTTTAGCTAAGTCAACACTTATTTTAGCTTTTTTGGATAAAAATGTAATATTTTTATTTAACAGTTGTATGATATGACTAAAAAGGAGCAATTAAAATGAGCGAGTTTAGTAAAAGGCTTACTGGCCTGCGTGAAAATAAAGGCTGGAGTAAAACTTATGTTGCAAAAGCAATTGGTCTTTCGAGTATGCAAACCTATGCTAATTGGGAATATGGAAGAACAGAGCCAGATTTTCAAATGCTGAGTAAGATTGCTAACTTATTCAACGTTTCGACAGATTACCTATTAAACGGTAATAAGAATGAACATAAAACAGCCGACCTAGCAGACAAAGATACTGTCTTCACCTACGAAGGTCGGCAGATACCGCCGGAAGATCTGGAATATATGAAGAGATTACTGCGTGGTGGTAAGCAATGAACTATCCAATGAATGAGGCCCGCGACTACTTGCTTGAACGGGCGACAGAATACCACATCGCAGTTAAATGGGCACACCTATCGCCGATCACACCACCAGGAAGCAGTTTTGAATACCGTAGTGTGGTTATGAACCTTGATTGGCACCGACCTAGTGAAATTATCTTTCAGTTTGCTCATGAACTGTCCCACGTGATCCATGGAGACAAAGGCGATGTTTTCTATTATCATGCTTGCTTTACTGGTCGAGAATCAGTTGAGTACAAGGCCAATCTAGGTGCGGTTAAATTACTGGTTCCTTACTACTGTCAGCATCGCAATAGAGAAAACATTAACGCTTACGAATTTGAAACGTTATTCAATGTGCCTTCATATTTGAACGATGTTGTAATCAATGAATTAAGCAAGTATTAACCTATGGACCAAATAGTGATGTCATTAAAAGCTGAAATATTATGAGGAGTTATTGAAATGAAAAAAATGTTGATTACTATTATCGGCTTAATAACGTGTTTATCGTTTTCCATCAATGTGTTAGCTGATAGTTCTAATACTAATGCTAAGTTAGAACAGTCGTTAAATGATTTTGCACAAAACGATAAAGAAGCCGATTTTGACTCTGCCTCTGTTAAAGGTAAGACAATTACACTTAAAGTAGCTGATGACTATATTGAAGCACCCGTTAGAAATGGTGGTCGACGCTCTTTTCTACATCATCTTTACAAGCAAGTAACTAAGATTCAGAAGCAAAATGGTACAAAATATTCAATTGTTATTAAAGATGATTGGACTGGCAAATTTGCAAAGATGAACTACAAAGGTAAAGGCTGGTACACACTTTACGGGCATGGTAGTGAAAATGAGACCGAAAAGTGCAATTTTGCAACCCTTGAAGATGGAGATATGTAATTTTAGGTCATTAACTGGAGGTTAATTGGGTTGTTTAAATTAATCTTTTGGGTATGTATACTCACCCTGATTTTTGCAGCATTTATGAATTTCTTACCCTATATTTTGGTAGCAATTGCGGCTGTTGCAATTTATTATGTTGGATATGAAGTAGTCAATCATGTTAAGCATAGGAAATAAAATGAAAAAATTAACTTTATTATGTATTGCTGCTATTACCTGCTTATCACTCTCGGCATGCGGTAGTCAGACAACAAAAAAATCTAGTTCATCAAGTAAATCAAGTAGTAGCAAAGTTGTTAAAAAACACAAAAAGAGTAGTAAACAATATAAATCTGTCAATTCGATCAGTAGCTCTAGTCAGCAGACACAAGTTCAGTCATTTGCTACTCCTGTAAAGCAAGCTAATCAGTCTAATGCTCAAAATTCGTACCAAGCACCTAATAATCAAATGTCTCAAAATAATACACCTACTAGTGAAGATCAAGCACGAGCAATGCTTGGCGGTGCAAATGGTGATTTGCAAGCTACCAGAACCGGCAATGGTTGGACTTTTTCTGGCGATGGTTACACGGCTACTGTTAATGATGATGGAACCATCTCACACAATTAATTTTAAACCGGTCGAAATCGACCGGTTTAAAAAGCACTTCAAAAGAACATACGTACGAAAGGAGACCAACCATGTTTGTAAGAAAGTACAAGGATAAATGGCGCTTCGGTGAACGCTACAAAGACCCGCTTACCGACAAGTGGCGAACGATCACCATATCCGCTGACCGCAACACACGGAACACCCGTCACGAGGCTCAGATTGCCCTTGATAAGAAGATTAATGCCAAACTAGCAAATATCACTGGAGAGCGTAATAAGCATGCACAGATGACGTTAGGTGAGTTGTACGATACTTACTGGAAAGAGAAGCGTCCTAGTTGGCGATATACTTCTGCTCGTACATACCGCACTTCATATAAAGTTTTCTTTAATCACTTTGATTCCGAAGCTAAGCTGTCAAAAATAACTTCACTAATGCTTACTAATCATTTTGATTCTCTCATATCTGAAGTTCTGAAGAAACAAAAGAACAAATCATACAAGGGAACTTCTAACATTCACAGCATATCAGGGTTAAAAATTTACTATGCTCGTGTTAGCATGATGTTTAACTACGCTGTGAGAAAGCACTTTATCCGTGAAACACCTTTTAAAGACGTTCATATCGAATGGCCTAAAGAAAATCATCGTGCTTTGATTGAACAAAAATACCTTGATGATGACGAGCTAAAAATATTACTTAACTACTTTAGAAAAGTTATGCCTGATTTTGCTGATATTTTTGAATGGCAATATCTAACAGGCATGCGTTTTGGGGAAGCAGCGGCACTCTATTTGAAAGACATTGATCCCCTAAAAAAATTGGTTCATGTTAATGGCACCCTAATGTACAACACGGGACGTAAGGAAGATTTCGTTAAGCAGAATGTTCCCAAAACCGACTCAAGCTTTCGTGAGATTGCTTTATCCGACAGAGCCATCGAGATATATCGAAAACATGCTAAAGGTAAAAGGCAAAAAGACTTTCTCTTTACCGATGAAGAAGGTTACCCCTACTCCGTACAACACGCTAACAATTATTTAAAGATTTTCAGAAAGACTCACGACTTCGGCAAGATAATTTCAACACACACCTTTAGGCATACTCATGTGTCAAAACTGGCTGAACTAGGAGTACCGCTTTACGTGATTCAACATAATGTGGGACACTCTAACAGTAAAATTACTCGAGATGTATATTTGCACGTAACAAAAAAGGCCCAGCAAGAGCTTCGCAATAAACTCAATAAAATGTAAGTTGACGATGAGTTTGTTGCAAAATTGTTGCATAGGCTTATCTCTATATTTGATTTATCCTTGATATGTCAGTCATATCAAGGGCTTTCTATTTTTTAAATTAATATTGTTCCATGTAGCGTTGCCGTTCCCAATCAGAAACATGAGCACGGTAAGCGTCATATTCACGGGTCTTAGCCTCTTCAAAGCTTTGGTATAGGTGTTCACCCATTGAGCCCTTAATCACTTCATCATCAGCTAAGTCCTTTAATGCACTGTGTAAGGTATCAGGTAAGTTAACAATTCCCTTGCTCTTCCGTTCCTTAACAGTCATGTCATAGATATTTTCATCAACATTGTGAACCGGTGGCAAGTTGTTCCGCAGGCCATCAAGTCCCGCTTCAAGAACTGCAGCAATTGCTAAGTATGGGTTAGCTGCAGGATCAGCTGACCGCAATTCAAGCCGTGTTCCCATTCCCCGGTCATTTGGAATCCGGACTAATGGTGAACGATTAGAGGTTGACCAAGCAACATAAACCGGTGCTTCATAACCTGGAACTAACCGCTTATAAGAGTTAACAATTGGGTTGACAATTGCGGTATAACTCCGTGCGTGCTTCATCAAGCCGCCTAAGAAATGGTAAGCAGTTTCTGATAATTGGTCCTTATCGTTTTCGTCATAGAATGCATTCTTGCCATCTTGAGTAAAGAGTGACATGTTAAGGTGCATTCCTGAGCCATTAATTCCAGACAATGGTTTTGGCATAAACGTTGCGTGTAAGCCGTACTTCTTGGCAATTGTCTTAACAACCAGCTTGAATGTTTGAATATTATCAGCCGCTTCAAGTGCATTAGAGTACTTGAAATCAACTTCATGCTGACCAGGAGCAACTTCATGGTGCGCTGCTTCAACATCAAAGCCCATCTTTTCTAATGCCAGGACAATATCACGCCGGCAATCTTCACCAATATCTGCTGGTTCCATATCAAAGTAATTTTCAGAATCGTTTACCTTAGTAGTTGGGTTACCGTTATCATCCGTCTTAAAAAGGAAGAATTCTGGTTCAGGACCAATATTGAATGACTTGAAGCCCATCTTTTGCATTTCTTTTACAACTCGTTTGAGGTTGTTCCGTGGATCACCTGAGAATGGCGTACCATCTGTCATGTGAACACTGCAAATCACCCGAGCAACCTTTCCGTGATCAGCTCCCCAAGGGAAGACTAACCAAGTTGACATATCAGGGTAAAGGTACATGTCACTTTCCTCAATCCGCACAAAACCATCGATTGAAGAACCATCAAACATGATTTTATTATCCATTAACTTATCAAGTTGGCTAACCGGTAAGTCAACACTCTTAATTGTTCCTAACAAATCAGTGAACATCACCCGTAAGAAGCGAATATCCTCATCTTTAACCATTTGACGTATTTCATCTTTGGTATATAAATGTCTAGCCATAAATTCATTCCCTTTCTTGAAGACACCTTGACCAAGTCACTTAATAAAAGAAAGTAAATAATAATTTTGCTGGCCAGTTTCAATTTAAAATTTAGACTAGACCAATCTAAATTAAATAACTTGTTTTCATTAAGCAACCCTGTTTCCTTAGTACTGCTTAAGGATACCAATTGAAAATCATTAAGTCAATTTACTGAAAACGTTTTAACCTGATTATAACCAAATCAGCACAAAAACTTTAATTTTTTAACCATGAAGAAATAAATTGTTTAATTTCGTTAGTATTATTTTGACCGCTTACCAGATCAAACCAGTGAACATCCATCTTATTTCTAAACCAAGTCAGTTGCCGTTTAGCATAATGACGTGAATCTTGTTTAATTTTATTAACAGCATCATCAAGAGAACACTTACCAGCAAAGTAAGGAAATAACTCATGATAGCCAATTCCCTTCCCAGCTGGTAATTCAATTCCGCCCTTATCATATAACCATTTAGCTTCATCAATTAATCCAGATTTCATCATCAGGTCAACCCGGTGATTAATACGGTCATACAATACTGGCCGAGCTGTGGTAAGGCCAATCAGTAGGAAATCATCCATTGATTGTGCCTGATGCTGTTGAGAGAATAGCCGACCACTGGTTTCGATTACTTCCAGTGCGCGAATCACCCTCCGTGAATTATTTTCAGGGATTGCCATTGCTGCCTGGCGGTCCTTCTTTTCCAGTTGTTGCCAGAGGTAATGAGCACCATTTGCTTCTAAAATTTTTTGCCAATGTTGGCGGATTATTGCCGAACGATCATTATCCTGGTGACCACCTAATGAAAGGTTATTCGTTAATGACTGCAAATAAAATCCGGTTCCGCCAACGATTAGTGGTAACCGTTTATCGTTACTGATCTTTTCAATCCAGGAATTGGCTTCCTGTTTAAACTTAGCAACTGAATATTGCTGTTCAACATCACAAATATCAATCAGGTGATGAGGAATTCCTGCCATTTCTTCAGTCGTTACCTTAGCTGTACCAATATCCAAGTGCTTATACACTTGCATTGAATCACCTGATATTACTTCACCATTAAGGGCGGTTGCTATTTCGATTGATAGGGCAGTTTTACCTACCGCTGTAGGGCCAACAATTGCCACAACTTTAGACATTTTTTATCTCCTTAATATAAATTTTGATCCTTCTGACTGGTAAAAAGGCGCTAAGTCTTGCATAATAGAGGTAACATAGTAACAAGAGGAGGCTATATTATGAAAAACTTTGCTAAGGGTGTCTTAATTGGAACTTTCGGTACTCTCGCCGCAATTGCTAGCGGAGTATTCACCTTCCACAAGACCGTTGTTAAACCAATTGAAGATCAAGAAGAAAAATTTGATGAAAACCGGAAAGCTGCCACTCGAAAGAGTCGTTCAGCTCACCAAGCTTAATCAATTCTATTATAAAAAAGAGGCCGGAAAAAACGAAACGTTTTTTCCGGCCTCTCTCTGTAACTAATAGTTTCCGAACTTAGCGAGCCTAACTCCGAAAACATTAATCTTGAGTTTCTTCTTAGTACTTAGACTTCTTGGTCTTCCCTTTCCAACCATTATAGCCACCCTTAAGGATGTATAGTTGGTGGTAACCATGTTTAGCAAGAAATGCAGCAGCTTGGGTGCTAATTGCAATTCCTTGATCATACATATATACAGGAAGATCAGGACGCAATTCACCATATTGTTGTTTCAGGTAAATATATGGCAAATTCCGTGCCCCTAAGATATGGCCCTTTTTAAAGTCATTGGGCTGCCGAAGGTCGATTACTTGCGCTTTACGCATCCCCTCATGAAAGGCATCTTGATCCAAGACCGTTGCATACTTCTTTCGACGGTAGTATTGGAAAAGCCAAGTAAGACCCCAAGCAATCAAAAGGACAATAATAACAATATTAAAGGTTAACAAACCATTACTAACTCCAAGAATCACGTTAACGCTCCTCATCTTTTACATGAATTGCCGAGCCAAAGAAGCAGCACCGATAACCCCGGCATCATTACCAAGTTCAGCCAACTTTAATTGAGTTGATGTCCGAACAGTTGGGAAAGCAAACTTCTTGAAGTTCTCATTAACCCGCTTCAAAAGGAAGTCACCAGCAGCTGAAACCCCACCACCAATAACAAGGTATTCAGGGTTAAGTGCATTACTTAAGTTAGTAGCAGCTAATCCCAAGTAAAATGCAACTTCATCAACAACTGTGTTTGCTAAATAATCGTTTTGCTTAGCTAAATCAAAGACAATCTTAGCAGTAATTTCGTCACCATTATCAATCATTGCCTTCAGACGACTGTCACCTTCGTATTCTTCAGCCTTATCTTGAGCAATGTGAACAATCCCCGTAGCGGAAGCGTATTGTTCAAGGCAACCACGATTACCACAAGTACAAAGGTAACCATTAGGCTTTACGATCATATGACCAACTTCACCACCGGCACCAACCATACCATGAACTAACTTACCGTTGGAGATTAATCCACCACCAACACCAGTACCAAGAGTAATAAAGGCAACATCATCACCTTCATTACCAGCACCCTTCCAGCGTTCACCAAGGGCAGCAACGTTGGCGTCGTTATCAAGGGAGAACTTCATGCCGGTTCCCTCTTCAATTTGTTCCTTAACCTTTTGAGTAGTCTTCCAGTTAAGGTTATAGGCACCGACAACAGTTCCCTTATCACGGTCAATTGTCCCTGGGGTTCCCATTCCGATACCAACAAATTGATCACGATCCATCTTGTACAAGTCAAGGTGGTGGTTGATTGAATCAATAATATCAGGAACAATATGCGAACCTTCATCTAAAATATTAGTCCGCAAAGACCACTTTTGTTGAATTTCACCATTTTCAGTTAAGATCGCAAACTTAATAGTAGTTCCACCAAGATCAACACCAATTAATTTTTTAGCCATTTTTTCATTTCCTTTCTTATAACAGCTTAAATAGCTGTTCCATTTTTTTCACGTAGTTCTTCTTCACGATGTTCTTTCCGAAGAACGATTTTTGCCTTCATGTAGGTCGCGTTATCAACAACCCCAGCTTGATATAAGTGATCTAGCTCGATCGCAATTAACTCAATATCATATAACCGTTTACCAACATAAACATAAACATTAAATTCTTTTAGTAACTGTTGAACATCATATAGGGTTCGATATTCTCGCGGTCGTGTCACCTTAAATCACCTGCCAATTGCAATTATCATAGCAATAATACCAAAGAACAATACGAGACTGCCAATCATCCGTTTATAAAGACGAACATGCCCAACAAACGGTGCACCAACAACATACGATATTAGGAATCCACCGAGAAGACCACCAATATGGCCAGCAAGATCCACTCCAGGAAGGAAGAAATCCATCACGATATTAATTCCTACTAAAATCAAAAATTGTCGGCTTAAATCCTGAATCAATTCGTTATCGTGAAATGATTCCCCCAACATTAAGAATGCACCAAACAAGCCGAAAAGTGCCGTACTCGCACCAGCTGAAATTGTGTTAGGCAAGAAATAGGCACTTGCCAGGTTACCGGTAAAGGCACTCACTAAATAAATCACTAGCATTCGCCAATGACTAAATAATTCTTCGATATACATTCCCAAGAAATAAAGGGTAATACTATTAATAATTAGGTGGGCAATTCCGATATGGAGAAATACCGGTGTTATCAACCGCCACCACTGACCTTCATGGATCAATGACGTAACCCGTGCACCACACTCTATTAGAACACTAAAATTCGTTGAACCACCTAATAGTGTCATTATGATAAACGCAACTATTTGAATAATCAAGAGGACAACGGTTACTGGTGCTCTTCGCCAAATTTGATCCCTCATTAATCAGTCTCCGGTAAAGAAAGCACTTTATTAACGTATCTATCGTATTGGTCGCTTTGCCACTCATTTTCATTTGCCAGCTGGGTAGTAAAGGATAGTGAGACCGTATCACCATTATATTTGTCTAAGTAACGATCATAGTAACCCCCGCCAAAACCAATCCGACGACCAGATAGAGTAAATACAACCCCAGGGACAATCATCAGATCAATCTCATCGGGTTGGTACACTCGACCATCTTTCGGCTCTAAGATACCAAAAGTTGTTTCCACAAATTCGGTATCTTCATTTAACGCCACAAACTCCATTTGACGATCTGGCAAGGTTCGCGGGACAACAATTTGACGGTTTTCATGACGAGCATGAAGTATGATTGGAGAAGTATCCAATTCTAAGGACTGACTTAATGTTGTTGCGATAACCTTAGCATTCATCCACTCAGGTTGGTCAAATAGCAATGAAGTTAATCTTTTTTCTTCATGTAAACGCGTATTAAGATCAAGTTGTTGCAGTCGTGCGATATATGCTTGACGCAACTCCTTCTTTGAATACGTCATTATCCTACAATCTCTCCTTTTAAACGTTTTCAATCTATAATTATCACAGCTCATGACTATTTATGCAAGCGTTTTTTCACTAAGTAATAAAAAAGGCACCTAAAAAGGTGCTTTTTTTATTACTTAGTTTCACGGTGTAAAGTAACCTTACGTTCCCGAGGGCAGTACTTGTTTAATTCAAGACGGTCGGGATTGTGACGACGGTTCTTACTAGTTAAGTAAGTCCGTTCGTGGCATGATGTGCATTCAAGGATAATGTTGACACGCATTGTCATGACCTCCTATTTTTTATTATTTAACGTGGTTATTAACCCTAACTCGTACAACTATATCATTAATTAACTAGTTTGACCAGTCTTTTGTGATAATTGTTAAGGAAAAATACTTGACAGATAATCTAGTAGCTAGTCATTGCTGGTACTCTTAGAATCCTGAACCATCTTCCAGTAAGCACTGAATATTTGCTTAGCCATGTTCAAGTTAGCACCACCATTTTCATTAGTTACCCCTGGAATTGCAAGAGCAACAACAACTTGCGGGTTCTTTGATGGCGAGTAACCAGCAAAACTAATTGTTGAAGTCTGATGACCATTAGTAACAGTTTCAGCAGTCCCCGTTTTCCCTGAGATTGATGGTTTAGCAGTTCCCAAGGACTTGGCAGTTACATAAGAACTTGTTCCGTGAGTAACCAGATATAGCCCCTGACGTACTAGATCAAAGTCTTCCTTTGAAGCAGGAATTGTAAACTGAACTTGTGGTTGGGTTGTGTATTCAACTCTTCCCAACTTACCATTAGACTTACTGCCACGGATCTCTTTAACTACATACGGCCGCATCCGGTTTCCACCGTTAGCAATCGTTGACATATATTGAGCCAACTGAATAACCGTATAACCATCATAGTTACCATAAGATAAGTCAAGTGCTGATCCAATATGCTTCTGAGTAGATGGCCCATTATAACCAGCCGTTTCTCCGGGAAGATCAATCCCAGTCTTTTGCCCCAAACCAAACATGTTAAAGTACTGACGTTCCTTAGCAAAGATGCTTGGCTTCAATGTTAACTGAGCACCTGATTTATAATTCATTCCACCCTCCTTCATGATTAACTGCATCATGTAAGAGTTTGATGAAACTTCCAGTGCCATTGGAGCACTTAAAGCCATGTTGGCAGAACCGGTTTTGTTAAACCATGAACTCTTCGATGAAGTTCCTGCAACCTTAATCGGCTGATCGGTTAAGGTATTATTGGTTGGTGTAATAACACCACTCATTAAACCACCCATGATAGTGGCACCCTTAACAACGGACCCCATTGTAATTGGGTGGTTAATCGCACCAATTTCATCGACAGTTTGCTTACCGGTCTTAATATTCCGGTCGATTCCAGCCATAGCATAAATTGCCCCGGTATGTGGATTCATAACTACCGCATAAACACCCGATGAATATGAAATTCCTGCAGAAGAATAATTCTGTTTCAAAATTTCCTGAACACGCTTTTGGAACTTAGAATTAATCGTTAAGACAAGGTTATCCCCCTTCTTACCAGGATACTTAACTACCTCATCAGTTACCTTATTTCCACTAGTAGTTACCTGTGTTTGTGACTTAGAACCAGCTAAAGTTCCCTGGAACATCTTTTCCAAGTAACTTTGACCAACACTATCACTTCTGGAATAACCCTGAGAAAGCAAACTATTAATCTGGTCACTCGGCAACCCAGTTGTTGAAACAGTCCCAGTTAGTGATTGAAAATCCTTCCCTTGTGGATAGTTTCTTGTCCAAGCCGTTCCAATTTTGACACCAGGCATTTGGTTTAGGTGCTCACCAACTTCGGCAAGCTCTTTACTAGTAACTCCGGATTTTTTGATGTAAGTTGTTGATAGTGAATATGCCCCGGTCATCGCAGCATATATCCGGGCATTGCTCTTTTCGTGATCTGACAACCGCAATTCATTCGGATGACTCTTTAAATACTTTAGTGCAGCATTATATTGGTCGTCATCACTAGCATCTTTAGAGAGGTTTAGCTTTTTAGTAATCCGCTTAAGATTATCCTTATTTGCTAAGTAGTAATCTTCTTCATTCCGGACTGTTAACCGCGTATCACTGTTACTTACGGTAATGTATTTTCCTAAGCGATTGGCAATCTGATAAAGCTGAGCCGTCGTTACGTCAGAACTCTTAGTATAGGTAATTGCTTGGTGAGTCTGGTTACCAACTATTACCTTACCGCGACTATCGTAAATCATTCCCCGTTGAACATTATTTGTTTGAATCGTAGTATCCGATCGTTTAACCTCTGCCTTATAGGATGACCCGTTAAGGACTTGCAAGTAAAACAAACGACCAGCAAGCATTAATAGCAAAATTCCGACAATCCAAAGCAACAAGTTCAACCGTGAGGGGATTATAGATTGAGCATTCTTATGTTTTCCTTTGTTTGAACTAAAATAGTTCGTAATTCGATCAAAAAACTTCACAGTATTAAACTTCTCCTTTTACCGTGATGAATTCTATTGTAGCAAATTTTACTTCATTTGACAGTTAAAGCTGACTTACCAAAACGAAATCATACACTTTATTGATACAAAAATGAATACGTAAATCGGCAAATCACGGAAACTTAACAGAACCTTCATATTCATTGGGGATTAATTCGGTATATAATGACAAGGATATTTTATTTAGGAGGACATTTTGTGCAATTTCGTTCTCAATTTAAAAAACAGCATATTTTATTAATCAGTTTTCTCCTTCCCGTAATTATAATGGGGAGCTATTTTGCCTATCGCTCAATGGCGCCTTTTGGGCAAAACAGTTTGCTAACCGTCGACCTTGGGCAGCAATATATTGATTTTTTCTCGTACTTTCGACGAACCTTGCTGCATCACCCAAGTGAGTTTATCTATTCATTTAGCAAGGGGCTCGGTGGAGAGATGTGGGGGACAAACGCTTACTATCTTTGGAGCCCTTTAAACCTAATTCTCATTTTCTTCCCGGCCGCCCATCTTTCTAGTGGCGTCTTGGTGTTAACCCTATTAAAGTATGGTCTCTCCGGTCTTGCATTTGCTTGGCTGCTAACAAAGACTAAACTGCAAACCGGAATTCGTATTCTTGCATTTAGTACCGCCTATGCTCTCAATGGTTGGATCGTTGCTAATCAGCTAAACTTACTCTGGCTTGATGCAATGATCATTTTACCGCTAGTTGTCTGGGGACTTCACCAGGTTATTTTTGCCCGTAAATTTGCTTGTTATATTTGCTGGCTTACCGTGATGATGCTCGATAACTACTATATGGCTTGGATGATCTGCATCTTTACAATTCTTCTTTTTATCTGGCAGCTTCCATTAATTAATAATTGGCGGGAGCGGTTGTGGGCTTTTAGTCGTTACATAATTGCTTCATTAATCGCTACAGGCATCAGTTGCATTGTCTTATTGCCAACCATCTATACCCTTCTTCAAAGCAAGGGAACTTATACTAACAACCATATTCGAAACCGCTTCGAATATAATCCGCTAAAACTGCTTGCTAAGCTTGTTCCCGGATCATTTAATTTCAATCAAATGCCTAGTGGTCAAGCAAATATTTATGTGGGAATGCTAATGATGTTTGGCTTGGGATTATACGTTTTAAACCACCATATCAACTTGCGTCAGCGAATTCTCGCTCTGCTCATTACGATCTTTTTCATTCTTTCATTCTGTTATGAACCGCTTGATCTTCTTTGGCATATCGGCCAATTTCCTGTATGGTACCCTTCACGATTTTCATTTATCTTTTGTTTTTGGACGATTCTTCTTGCTGCTACTTGTCTGCAAAAAGATTTTCAACCAGAAAAATGGCAACTTGCAACCTTACTGATAATCACGTTAGCAATTTTTGCATATGTTGAAACCCTAACTGTTTCTTATATTAATAACAGTCAGAAATTGATCGGACTGGGTATCGCGATTATCAGTATTATCTTTTTGGCGATCCCTCACGCGGCTTCCCCCAACCTAAACAACCTTTTACTAGTGCTGATCACGGTTTGTGATGTTTCAACCAGCACCTATACTGCCCTCAACCAAATATCATACGTTAGTCAAACCGAATTTGGGCAATATACCACGGCACTTAATAACGCTACTACAAAAATCAAAAATAGTGATCATGGCTTTTATCGGATTGCTAAAACCTTCATGCGAACTAAAGATGACCCAATGCAAAGCGGCTTTAACGGTGGTGACCACTTCGGCTCAACGATTGTTCCTAGTCTTCCAACGTTTATGGGAGCAATTGGACAACCGGCCGGCGATGGTTTCGTATCATACGATAATGGCACTCAAGTAACGGATTCGTTATTAGGTTTCCGCTATACAATGGCGGTTATTGATCCAAATCGTTCAACGCCATTTCTCCCCTTATCAGGGTATCGTCCTGATTGGAATACTCAGGTTCCTGTAGCGGTAACTAATAATATTGGAATACGAAAGAACAAGGATACCTTACCAATTGCGTTTGGTGCTAATTCACGAATTCTCAGCTTAAGTCATGATACTTATGACCCTGTGGCTTATCAGTCTGAAATTTTCCAAGACTTAGCTAACTCTCCACAACCACTATTTGAAATTCAGAACTTTAACCAAGTCGATTTTCAAAACGTTCAAAGCGCAAAACAAATTACCGGAACCGTTTTTCAAAAAGAGCAAAAATCTGCCGGAGCGACCGTCAAATTAGAATTCACCCCTAACAGTAATGATTCATACTATTTAACCGTTGGGCCGAATGTTAAGGATGATGCGTCAATCACGGTAAATAACCGGCACTTTAGCCAATATCAAACTTATCGGGATACAATCGTTATGAACGTTGCCCATCACCAAAAAGGGCAAAAAGTTGTAATTACCTTCCATTTGAAACACGCGGAATTATGGATGCAAAATGTGAGTCTATATCGCCTTAACCAGCAAGCATTTAATCACGATCTCAAAACGTTGCAACGATCGCCATTAAAGCTCAGTCATGCTAGTACAACAACCCTTAAAGGAAAAGTTAATATTAAAAAGGATCAAGGAGTACTGATGACAACGATTCCTTATGATCGCGGCTGGCATGCTAAAATTGATGGTCATCCGGTAAAATGTCAAAAAGCTATTAGTACATTCCTAGCACTGAAGATTAAACCAGGAACCCATCAGGTAACCCTTCATTACCGACCACCATACTTAATTACCGGAATGATTATTAGTGCGCTAAGCTTATTAGCAGCATTTTTCTTGATTAAATTTAACGTTCGCCATCAATAAAAGAAAAAAGCAGAGACGTAAATCAGAGGCTAAATTAACCTCTGTAATCGTTTCTGCTTTTTCTTCACCTTAAATTATTTATTTCCATTGTGCAGAAGCACCAGTCGAAGCATCAGCCTTACTATCCGCATGATCATCAGAATCTTTATCTAACCCAGCAACATCAGGCGTTGAGTCACCGTCTTCATGCTTGAAATGAAAAACTGGGCCATCAGACTTTTTATCATAATCAACAGTCATTATTAATCCCTTGAAAAACCATTCATCAAGGTTATCAATATGATAATTAACGTTTCCCTTTTTTACTTCCAGGATTGGTGAAACCGGAACATCCTCACGCGTAAAACCCTGTGAAAATCCGTGGTGAACTTCTGTTGAGCCATAAGTCTTTCCGTAGAATTTTACTCCACCACCATTTTCCAAGCCTAGGTTAGTTCTAAACCAATTATCTGCAGCATCGGTTATAATCATCTTCATTAACTTCACATCCCTTCGATTACTATACTTTATGATAGCACTTTCATTAGGGAGAAAGATATGATTTTCGGTTAATAAAGCTAAAACTTAATAGATTAGACAATTGATCATAAAAGGTCCAAACTCCACTTGCGGAATTTGGACCTTTAATCATACTGAGATTAGTTTGATTATTCTACACTCAAAATTTTAACCTTCATCGTACCATTAGGGATTTCAATCTCGACTTCTTCGCCGACCTTGTGTCCAAGGAGACCCTTTGCCATTGGTGACTCATTAGAAATCTTACCGTTAAATGGATCAGATTCTGATTCCCCAACGATTTGGTAACTTTCAGGTTCTTCATCGGGAAGTTCCTTGATCGTTACTTTTCGTCCCATTGATACTTCATCTTTGTCAACATCATCATTATCAATGATTTCAGCATATTGAAGCATATTTTCAATTTGTGAAATTCGTCCTTCAACAAAGGCTTGTTCATCCTTTGCTGACTCATATTCAGAGTTTTCAGAAAGGTCACCATAGCTTCGCGCAATTTTAATTCGCTTGATAACTTCTGGACGACGCTTCATTTTAAGGTCTTCAAGTTCTTGTTCAAGTTTTTGTTTTCCTTCCAGCGTCATTGGAAAAGTTTTTTCTTCAGCCATTCAATTACACACTCCTATCTTATATCCATTGGTAAATTACCATTTGTTTAGATAAATGTAAATAATTATTCTAAAAATATTTTTAATGACTTTCACGGGATTCTTGCAAAAGACTAACAATCTGCGGTGTCGAGTACGAAGCTTTTAGTTTAAATGTTCCGGCCTTTACTCCCGATTCCTTATGAGTTTGTAAATAGTAATCACAGACGAAACTACTCCGCACTAATCGTTTTCTTTTTAAAATCACACCCACTTGATGATCAGTCGCACTCTGCGGTATTTTAACGCTTATTACTTGATTTGCTGAAGAATCAACTGGTCTTAAAGCATAGTTAAAATATTGGTGAATCCCTAAGCCACAACAAATTAAAAGAATTAGGATAATCAGAACAACCCGATTTTGCCGACGTAATTTTTCGTTAGTCATTATTAACGAATCTCAGCATTTAATTGTTCTTGAAGGTGTTTTGTTACCTTATCAAATGCCTGGTTAACCTGATCCTCAGTCAAGGTTGCATTGGTATCCTGGTAAGTTAATGTGTATGCCAATGACTTCTTTCCAGAAGAAAGGTGGGCACCGCTATAAACATCAAACAAGTGGACATCTTTCAAGAAGGCACCCCCGCGCTTCTTAATTAAATCAACAATCTCTTCATTTGTAACGTTGGTATCAACTAATAGAGCAATATCACGCGTGATTGTTGGGAACTTGCTAATTGGCGTGTATTCATTTTCGATCTTCTTAGCCTTCATTAGCTGTTCAAGGTTTAATTCAAAGACGTAGGTTTCGGGAACCTTATATTCTTTTGCTGTTTGTGGATGAACCTGACCAACAAAACCGACTAACTCGCCATCAATTAGGATATTAGCTGTCCGTCCAGGATGCATCTCTTCTCGAGAATGATCAGCAACGTATTCAATCTTCCCTGCAATTCCCATGTTGTGAAGATAGCGTTCCACCATTCCTTTTACTTGGAAGAAATCAACAGGCTGATCAGTAATGTGCCAGCTATTATTCAATAATTGACCAGTGATTGCTCCTGCGACGTGTTCCTGCTCTTCTGGCCGTTCTCCACCACGCGGAATAAATACTCGGCCCTCTTCATAAAGGGCAACATTATTAACGTTACGAGCAACATTATAAGCAATATCAATCAATAAGCCACTAATAATGCTCATCCGCGTTGCTACATGATCAGAACTCATTGGGAAGTCTAGTTTCATTGGTTCAGCTACTGGATCAATTTGGAATTGCTTAGCCTTGTCAACAGTGGTCAATGAATAACTGATGGCTTGGTTCAACCCCATCCCCTCAAAATCATGTCGAGTGGCCCGAATAAATCGTTGCCGAGGAGATAAACCACCATGATTACGAGTCATTACCGGTAAACTTTCGGGTAAATTGTCATAGCCATAGATCCGGGCAACTTCTTCATAAAGGTCGGCTGGTAAGCTGATGTCCCAACGCCGAGCAGGAACCGTAACTAGAACCGTATCATTGCTAGTTAACTTGTTAGGAAAGGCTAACTGATCAAAAACACTAGTAACATCTTCCATCTTCAGATTAGTTCCTAAAACGTGGTTGATCTTCGTTAATGAGAGCTCGATATCCTTAGATTCTGCTGGTTTTTCACTGCCAGTAACGATTCCCTTGGTAACTGTTCCACCTGCTAATTGAGAAATTAATTGGGCAGCTTCATTAAGAGCAGTTTCAACAGTTGCCGGATTAATTCCCCGTTCAAAGCGCATTGAGGATTCGCTATGAAGATCGAGGCGACGAGCTTGTTTCCGTACCATTACCGAATCAAAAATTGCTGCTTCAAGTGCCACGGTAGTAGTATTCTCTGATACAGCAGTAGCTTGACCACCCATTGTTCCGGCAAGGGCAACTGGTTGATCACCACTTACAACGACAATATCATTTGCGTTTAGTGTTTGTTCTTCATCATCAAGAGTAACGAATTTTTCGTCTGCTCGAGCGTGGCGGACGCTAATATCATGACTTGGCAGCTTATCGTAGTCATAGCTGTGTAGTGGTTGACCATACTTGAGCAGAACATAGTTAGTAACATCCACAACATTATTAATTGGACGAATACCAGAATTCCATAGGCGGATTTGGAGCCACAATGGACTATCTTCAATCTTAACGCCCTTAATTACCCGCAACTTATATGTTGGTGCAATCTTTTTATCACTAATTTCAGCGTTAATGAGATCAGCAGTTGCCTGATCATCATTTTCTTCTACTGCAACTTCTTTAAAGTGCGGCTTCAGGTTATAGAATGCGGCAATGTCATTAACATTGCCATAGATACTCAACATATCACCACGGTTAGGAGTAACATCGGTATCAATAATCGTGTCATCCATTCCCAGGTAGCTGAATACTGATTCACCCGGTTTAGCATCATCAGGCAGAATGTAAATGCCGTCTTCATAAGCCTTTGGAGCAATGCGGTCACTGAAACCAATCTCCTGTAAGGCACAAAGCATCCCGTTGGATTCAACTCCGCGAATCTTGCCACGCTTGATTTTTTGATTATTTGCAATCCGGGCGCCATTTAAAGCAACGATTACTTTTTGCCCGGCCGCAACATTGGGTGCTCCACAAACAATTTGAAGTGGTTCTTCTTCGCCAACATTTACGGAACATACATGCAAATGATCCGAATCAGGATGAGGTTCACAAGTTTCTACTTCCCCCACCACTAACTTTTTCAAGCCATCACTTAATGAATAAACATCATTAATATCAACAGACGTCCGCGCAATCTTTTCGGCAAGATCGCGTGGTTCAACGTCAAGGTCTAAATATTCATTTAACCAATCGTATGAAACTTTCATTGCCGTTATCCTTTCCGATCAAATTGAGTTAAGAAACGAACATCATTTTGGTAGAAGTTCCGAATATCGGTAACCCCGTACTTCAACATTGCAAATCGGTCGGGTCCTAATCCAAAGGCAAAGCCACCAAACTTCTCTGGATCAACACCAGACATCCGCAAGACGTTTGGATGAACCATTCCGGCACCAAGGACTTCAATCCAGCCGGTATGCTTACAGATGGAACAGCCCTTTCCCATACAATTAAAACATGTAATATCAGCTTCTACTGATGGTTCAGTAAATGGGAAGTAACTTGGCCGTAAACGAACATCTAACTTATCACCAAAAAGTGATTGAGCAATGACCTTCAATGTTCCCTTTAGATCAGCCATTGTGATGTGTTTACCGACAACCATTCCTTCAATTTGATTAAATTGATGACTATGGGTAGCATCATCCGTATCACGCCGATAAACTTTTCCTGGCGAAATCATCTTCAATGGCCCCTGGCTAAAGTCATGCTTCTCTAACATCCGTGCCTGCATTGGGGAAGTTTGGGTCCGCATTAAGACAGACGGCGTAACGTAGAAAGTATCCTGCATATCCCGCGCTGGGTGATCCTTTGGCAGGTTTAATTTTTCAAAGTTATAAACTTCTTGTTCTACCTCATCACCAACAGCGACCTCATATCCCATTGAAACAAATAGGTCAACCACTTGGTCAATAATTTGTTGGATAACGTGTGGTTCACCCTGAGCCACTGGTGTTCCAGGCAAAGTAACATCAACTGTTTCTGCCTCTAGTTCTGCATTCATTGCAGCTTGTTCTAGTTCTGCTCGTTTGCTTTCAATTGCAGCGGTAAGTTCATCACGGACCTTGTTTGCAAATTGACCAACTTTTGGCCGTTCTTCAGCGCTTAAGTCACGCATCCCACGAAGGACATTGGTAATTGGGCCCTTCTTTCCGAGCATTTTTACCCGAACTTGATTAATCTTTTTCAGGTCTTCAGATTCCCTGATTTCTTGCAATCCTTCTTCACGAAGTTCAGCAAGTCGTTCTTTTAATCCCATAATTTCACTCCTTTTAGTAAACAAAAAAGCCCCGTCCGGTTAGGGACGAGGCTTCGCGGTACCACCCTAGTTTGCAAAAAATGCACACTCAAAATCAATAACGGCGATCAACCGGAATATCATTACATATCGGCTCCGGAAATGAAATTCCCCGAATATTACTGACCGTTAATTACAGAATTATAACAGCTCTCTGACAATAAGAATCCAGGTACTAGTTTCCATCAACACTTTTAATATCACAGACTATTGTAGCTAAGCACCGTTAGCAGGTCAAGGAAAAAATTAATTCCACTTGTCACTCCACCGGTGAACGGTACTCATAACTTCCCGAAGTTCTTGTCCTCGTTCCGTTAATGAGTAATCAATCCGATTCTCACCTTCGTAGGTATTCCGGACAACAATGTGCTCGTCTTCCAGTTCCTTAAGACGTTCACATAAAACCCGATCACTACATCCATTAATACTTGCTGAAAGATCCTTAAAACGCATCGTATCCTTAACTAAAAGGGCTTCGATGATTAAGCCATTCCATTTTTTGCCAAGGATCGAAAAGGTATGAGTGAATTTCGGACAAAGTTTACAGCCACCAGCATTAGCCGACTTCTCAGCTAATTGTTGCATAGTAACAACTCCCTTCCACAAACTACCATACAGACTTCATACGACGCTTACGGATCTTCCGTGCCAACTTAGCCCGAAGCGGGGTAAAGAATTCATGTTCAGCTTCAAAGTCATCCACAAGGGAAACAATCCAGCTCTCACGATACTTCGGCAACGCTAATGTTGCACCAAACATATGCTTAAGGATAATATCTTTTTCCTTTGCATTCAATTTTGTTAATTTTTCAGCATTACGCAAAGCTACCCGTGGATGAATAAACGCATGTGTCCCCAAGTCAAATTTGGTAGTTCGCCAATCATAATAAAAGAGATCATGTAATAAGCCAGCGCGGGCAACACTCCGATAATCAAGATGCATCCGTTTGGCAATCCTGTAACTATCGAATGAAACCGCAATCGAATGTTGGAGACGGTTCGAGTGATGGTGTTGTGTATACTGAGCTAACTTCTGAACAGCTGGCTGAGCTAATAAATCACTAACAATAGAAACATACTCCGAATCGGTTCGCCATTCATTAATTGACTTCATATAATCCCCCTTTTCAATTCTTAAGGATATTTTACAAGATCTATCCCAACAAATAAATCATTAAGCATTATAAATTTTTATTTAACTGAAACATAAGAATTCCCGCAGAAACAGCAACGTTCAGTGACTCTGCCTGCCCCCGCATTGGAATGTAAAGGTTGGCTGTTGTTTGACTGAGAAGCTGGTCGCTCATCCCTTGACCTTCATTCCCCATAATTAAAGCAAAGGTTTTTCCTGGTTCAGCATCACGAAAACTTTTTGCCTGCGGATTAAGCTGAGTCCCGTAAATCGGTGCATTAACCGTCTTAAAATCTTCAATCCACTTTGCTAGATCGCCTTCGTACAGCTTCAAATGAAATTGAGACCCTTGCATTGACCGAATCACTTTCGGGCTGAAAATATCTGCTGAGCGGTGACTAACCACTACACCAGCAAATCCAGCAGCATCAGCAGTTCGTACCATTGTACCAACATTGCCTGGATCCTGAACACGATCAAGAAATAACCAGCCACCATGAAGGCTTTCCATATCTGGAACCTTGTGTGCATCTGGCAACGGAACCACCGCTGCAATTCCCTGTGGAGTAACCGTATCAGTAATATGCTGCATTACCTCTTCAGTAACTTCATATACCTCATCAGTAAGCGAATTTAAATCTGGGTGAGCAGCAAGCTGTTCACTTGTTCCAATTAATTGCAAAATTTGAACACCTGATTGAACCGCTTCATTCACCAAGTGCCAGCCGTCAAGTAAGTACGTCCCCGTTTGTCGACGGTATTTCTTTGTTTGAAGTTTTTTCCAATTTTTTACGTGTTGATTATGAATCGACGTAAGTTTTTCCATTTAATTATCGACTCCTCTTTTGATTAATTATACCATGGTTATAGCGTACAATGATGTTAATAATTTCTATGATTTTATTAAGGGAAGGAGTGACCTAAATGGGACTTCAATGTTTAAAGATAATTGTCCATGGTCAGGTTCAAGGGGTCGGCTTTCGTTACGGGACACTGCAAATTGCTAATCGTCTCACCATTACGGGAACTGTCCAGAATTTATCAGACGGAACAGTCAAAATCATCGCTGAAGGTAACCACTCAAGTTTGGAAAAATTTATTCACCTAATTAAAACTGGGCCAACCCCATTTGCCCGGGTTGCCGACCTGCAAATTGAGGAGCTACCACCCTATCATTATCAGCTTTTTATGATTAAATAGCGTTAAATCAGTAGAATTGCTAATGGATTTAATGTTAATATATGTACTGTTTTATACTATTTAACAACTATACTTAACTACACTAAGGGAGAATATTGATGAAACGAAAACGACTTTCGGTTGCGGGACTATTAACCGTTGCCCTACTACTCCTGACTGGTTGTGTACGAACGACAAAGTCAGGAAAGCCATACGGACTAACATATACGTACCTTGCAAAACCAATGCAGCATTTAATGGAATGGCTTGCTAGTCATTTAGGCAATAATTACGGTTGGGCAATTATCGTAATTGTTGTTGTTGTCCGGACAATCTTGCTACCAGTGATGTTTTCACAAATGAAGAAATCGACCATCATGCAAGAAAAAATGGCTAAAATCCAGCCATTGCTTAAAGACCTCCAAAAAAAGCAACGAGAAGCGAAAACTCCAGAAGAGCAAGCTGCCGTTGGTGCACAAATGATGGCTGTTTACCGGGAAAATAATGTTAGCCTGACTGGGGGAATCGGCTGTTTACCACTACTAATTCAGTTCCCAGTTTTTGCTGCCCTCTATGCAGCAATCCGTTATTCCCCAGACCTTTATCATGCAACTTTCATGGGAATTGCACTAGGAAAGCCAAGCATTCTTTTCGCAATTCTTTCCTTCGTTGCATATGCTGTACAAAGCTATCTTGGATTAGTGGGAGTGCCGGAAGAACAAAAGAAGCAAATGAAAATGGCAATTTGGATGAGTCCATTTATGACCTTCTTTATCTCATTAACCTCATCAGCCGGACTAGGACTTTACTTCTTTATTGGTGGGCTATTCGCCATTCTTCAAACCTTAATGATTAATGCATATCGGCCACGGATTCGCAGACAAATTGCAGAAGAAAACAAGAAAAATCCAGTTAAGGTTCCTGATGCTTTGACAACAAATAATTCAGCATCTAAAGCAACCGATAATGTTTCTGCAACGATTGATCAATTAAAGGAATCTGCTGCACCGGTTTCTTCAGCTACACCAAAGCCAAGTAATCGTCAGCGAAATGCTGGTAAGCAGCACCATCATAAAAACAATAATTAAAAAACTAGGACTATGGGAATCACTATAGCCCTTTTATTTTAGGAGACAGGATAATGATTAAACCAATTAACCACGATCAAATACTTTTACAACAACGTGCCATCCCCGCAACAAGACAAGATCTTAATGTTGGTATTGATCTCAAAGACACCTTAAATGCACACCATGCAGAATGCATTGGGATGGCAGCAAATATGATTGGCATCAACAAGGCAATTATTATTGCAAGTCTTGGACCAATTAACATGGTAATGTACAATCCCCAAATAACCCAAAAGCAAGAGCCATATCAAACCGCTGAAGGCTGTCTTTCACTTCCCGGAAAAAGAACGGTTACGCGTTATCGTCAAATTAAGGTTACCTTCCGTGACCAAAATTGGCATTTACAAACCTTACAACTTTCGGATATAGCTGCAGAGATCGTCCAACACGAGATCGACCACCTTAATGGAATTCTGATTTAAGGTTCGCCTCTTTTACCGCTGCATTTGATTTGCTAAGATAAGGTTAATGAAATAAGAGCCACAAAATCGCCGGGTTTTGTTTATAAATTATCTTTACTTTCCAAACAGGCGTCCAAATTTCTGGAGGATGGGAAGCTAATCTGGAGGTTTTATCTTGCCAATCACTAAAGAAGTTTTTCATTATGTTAGTCGAAACATTGTTGCCATGCTTGGAACATCAATTTATGTTTTGATTGATACCCTCTTCATTTCGATTGCCGCTGGCGCATTAGGGCTAACTGCCCTCAACCTTGCTCTTCCCATCTTTAATCTCTTTAACGCCCTTGGGTTATTACTCGGTGTTGGTGGGGCAACAATCTTTTCACTAAATAAGATTCTCCACCCTGAGCGAATTGAATCACTGTATAGCTCGTTAATGATCTCCGCAGCAATTCTGGGAATCACACTTGCAATTCTGATTGATATCTTTTCAGTCGGAATTGTGGACTTTCTTGGCGCAAATAATGCTACGCGGGCTCTCGCAATTACCTATGTACGAATAGTGGCATGGTGCGGTCCATTTGTAATGTGTAATTATGTCAGCATCAACTTTATTCGTAATGATGGCAACCCAACCCTAACCATGTTGGCAACCGTTATTGAAACATCATCAGTAATTATTATTGACTGGTTCTTCATTTTTGGTCTCGGTTTAAAAATGGAAGGAGCAGCGTTGGCAGTAATCTTTTCACCAGCAATCAGTCTGGTAGTTTTATCATTTCACCGTCAGTTTAAGAATCGGCGGCTTCATTTTCACCTTGTCCGCCCCTCCTTTAAGCCGCTTATTGAGTCAGCACGATTAGGCTCTGCAGCAGCACTAAATGAACTAAGCAGCGGCATTAGCGTATTCTTCTTTAACCATGTTCTTTTAATACTAGCAAATAACTATGCCGTTGCTGCTTATGGTGTAATTTCAAACATTGCAATCGTGGTTTTAGCAATTGCTAACGGGGTTGCCCTCGGGGTTCAGCCAGTTGCTAGTCGTGAATATGGTGAGCATCATTTTAATAACGTATCTCACGCATTAAGAGTTGGGAGCATCATTACGCTTGCGTTAGCACTTACTGAATTTATCATCTTAACTACATTTAAGTACCCAATCATCAGTCTTTTTAATACTCAGAACTCACTTCAGCTCGTTCATTACGCTGCTGTGGGATTGCCGATTTACTTCACGAGTGCTTTCTTTAGTGCCTTAAATTACCTCTTCATTTTGTTCTTGACGGCAACTAATTCAGCCCGTGCATCGTTCGCCCTATCACTTCTCCGCGGTTACCTAGTTCTCCTGCCATTAATATTTATCCTGCCATTTTTCTTTGGTCTTGAGGGAGTCTGGGCAGCGGTTCCGTTAACTGAATTTATTGTTACGGGAATTGGATTCATCTTAATTCATCAACGGATTAATCAATATAATAATATTTAAAATTAAAACAACCTAAGATTAGTTCAGAACGAAAATAATCTTAGGTTGTTTTTAGTTATGCTCGGGCGTGCTTAGAAGCATAATCATAAAGCACCCACGCAACGATTCCGAAGAAGATTGGTCCAATGGCTGTCCAAAAGGCTGTTTGATAATCATGATCCAAAATTGGTTGGATACAAGTAAAGATGATTCCTAAACAAACAATAATTTCAACAAACCATACCAGAACCATAGTCCAAAACCGGTTCTTAAATGCTATAAATTCACGTGGAATATCTTTTCGCTGGAATGCCGGAAATGCTCCAACTAAGAAAATATATGGCGCACAAGTAGAAACATTCCCCATGTCAGTTAAGATTTGGTAAAAGCTGGCAGCTGCAGAACCACCAAAGGCTACTAAGAAGATAATTACCGAAACGATAACTGCTTGAACCCACATTGCAAAGGCAGGCATTCCATGTCGATTCAACTTAGTAACTCGTGCTGGCCATAAGTCAGGGTTTGATCCTATAATAAAGGACTTAATTGGGGTATAAACAAGGATAAACATTGCACCAAGCATCCCCATTAAACCGGCAAGAGCAATCAAGCGGGTAAATAAATCACCTAAGAAAAGATTTACTCCGTGACTTAACCCCAGGGAAACTCCCATCATGTAACCTAAACGGTGGAAAACAACATACGTTACATTCCCCAGGTTAACACTTAATTTAGCAATTACTTGGTTATAATTTACGCTAAATCCAGTCATAACAATCATTAATACGTAACTACCAATGGTTAAGACAGCACCGATAGTCAACCCTTTAGGAAAAGTCTTTGAAGGGTTCTTCATACTGTCAGTAACCCCACCAAGGTTTTCCATTCCTGCATATGCAAAGATCGCATAAACAACAAATGAAATAATTGCAATCGGCGTTTGAAATGATGGATTAGGTGATACAAAGAATGTCTTAATTCCGTCAATTGGCTGTGCCGGAACACCATGATTTGCAACAATCGTAATTAGGCTGGCAAAAATAAAGATAAAGTTCATTATGATCATGAACGCACCACCAAATGAGCTAATCTTGGTAATCCCATTAATTCCCCGCGAGCTTAACCAGGTAACAACGATCACAAAAATAATTGCCAAAATACCAATTAATTGCGTCGAACCCAAAGAACCAATGTGCCAACTTTGAGTAGTGTCGCGCCCAAAGAGTAACGCTGATAATGTAATCCAAAGACGTGAAGCACTTGAAACAATCCAGAGAACCCAACTAGCAAGCCAGATAAACGTCCCAATGAATGCTAGCTTTTCACCAATTGAACCTGCTAACCAGGAATAAATTCCCCCCTTTGCTTCGTTAAATGCTGAACCATATTCGGCCATCATTAAACAACACGGGAAGAAGAAACAAATTCCTCCGATAATATACCAAAACATTCCTGCATACGACATCTGAGCATAGGCAATAGAAACATTTCCAAACCCATAGATGGTTGAAATGATCATCAAGACCAGCGTTGGTGTCGTGATTAATTTTTTCTTTTCCGTCGCCACGGATCTTCAACTCCTTATTCCAATTCCTTAAAAATATTAAGTTATCCGCTTACATTATAAGCCTAATTTAGTCACTTTTGTACAGGTGACATTAATTTTGTAAATTGTTGAACAATAATTCGAAAGATAACGGCAAATAGTCTTTTAATAATCATTCCTAGTTAACGATTACTATGACAAAAGCACCAAATACTGAATGAAATTCAGATATTTGGTGCCTACCATCTAATTATTATCTTGTTGATCAGTTTTTGCTTGGTCGTCTTCTATATCGTCATCTTCAACGATTGGTAAGATTATCCGAAAGATCGAGCCAGCCCCCAACGAACTTTCAAGGGTAATTGAACCGTGATAGCCTTCAATCAATCGCTTGGCAATAGAAAGTCCTAAACCATTACCACCCTTTTTGCGACTGCGAGCCTTATCAACCCGGTAGAAGCGGTCAAAGACCTTCTTAATATCTTCTGGAGCAATCCCCTCACCAAAGTCCTGAACACCAATTTCAACAGTGTTCATTCCGCGAGAAAGCGAAATATGGATCTCTTTCCGATCCTGCGAATACTTAATCGCGTTATCGCAGAGAATTACTAGCACTTGTTCAAGATGATCACGGTAAACGTCGCTAATAACTGGCGAATGAAGATCGTCATCCAAAGTAAAAGTAAACTCTGGATACAGCATTTTAAAGTTATTAAATACTTGATGAACCACATCATTAACAACCGTTCGTTGGTTACGGAAATTAATTTCAACCTGTTCCGCACGACTCAGATCGAGCATCTCTTGAACCAGGTTCTTCATCCTCTTTGTTTCAGCAAGAGAAGCATTTAATGACTCTGCCAACACTTGAGGATCATCCTTTCCCCAACGTTGAAGCATTTCTAGGTGCCCCTGGATAATTGCTACCGGTGTTCGTAACTCATGGCTCACATCGCCAACAAATTGCGATTGCTGATCGATATACCGTTGCATTCGGTCCAGCATTTCATTAAACATTGCAGTCAATTCTGCTAACTCATCATTTCTTCCCGTTACGGGTACCCGAATATTCTTTGTTGGGTCCTTACTAATTTCTTTTACCGTATCGTGAATGTCACCTAATGGTTGAAGAAGGAAGTAGGATAAGAAATAACCTAGTAACCCACTTGTTAAGATCACCAGTAACATTGCAAAGAAGCAAACTAATTTGAACTGATTATAGCTCTTATAGTAAGCATTTAAACTATTTTCTACTTTCAAGTAACCAATTAACTTGTGACCCCTATTAGAGTATATTGCCTGTGTTCCAGCAAGAACATTATGTTCAGGACCAGAAACCTCTCTAATCCGTTTACTCTGTGAGACTTGAGCGTGACTTAGCGGTTTTCCGGTACTAAAGATATTCTGCTTATTAGGAGTATAGATATTAACAATCAGATGCGAGTCACTTAATTCTTGAATGATTGGCCGTCGATAACGCTGACCATTGACAAAATCATCTCGTTCATGTTCAGGGATAATAGTGTTATTAATCCCCGTCTTGTTTAAAGTTGTATTACTGCGTCCTAACTGCTGACTGATCACGTTCATTCCTGAATTCAGCAACTCACGCTCAGAATTTAAGAGGTTTTGGGTAAAAGCGCTAAACAGCGACATCGCTACCATACAAAAAATCAAGAAAGAACCAATAGAAGTTCCTAGCGCCCATTTTAATTTTAGCGAGAAAAATTTCTTTTGTTTTTGTGATTTTTCCATCAGTCAATCCTAGGAACGAATAACGTATCCTGTACCCCGAACCGTTTGAATGTAGCTCTTTTCACCAGGTCGGTCAATTTTATTCCGTAAATAACGAATATAAACATCAACCACGTTAGTTTCAACCTTAGAATCGTAGCCCCAAACTTTACTCAGTAGTTCTTTCCGTGACATTACAACATTAATGTTTTCCATTAGGATCAGAAGAAGTTCATATTCTCGCTTAGTAAGGTTGATTACCTCATCGCCACGACGAACAACCCGATTCTCCTTTTCAATTGTTAAATCCTTATATTGGACAGTCGTCTGGTGTTCCTTGTTGCTGCTATCTTCAATATTGATTCGCCGTAACAAAGCACGAACACGGGCCAAAAGTTCTTCGATTGCAAATGGCTTTACAATGTAATCATCTGCACCATGGTCAAAGCCAGATACCCGATCGATCACGGAGTCCCGAGCAGTCATGATAATAATTGGTGTATTCTTTAATTCACGAACCCGTCGAGCAACTTCTATCCCGTTTAACTCTGGCAACATTAAATCAAGTAAAATTAGATCAAAGTCCTGGTTGAGAGCTGCTTGTAGTCCTGCACGACCGTCTAATTCAACATCAGTCTCATAACCTTCGTGCTTAAGCTCCATTTCAACAAACTTTGCTAAGTTTTCTTCATCCTCAATAATTAAAATTCGACTCATTGCTTTCACCTACACAATTAATTCTTATTTCGTACATTAATAAAACACAATAATTTTATCACAATTCTCTAATAAACCCCAGCCTTAATATGATGATGTTTGAAGTAATTCTCACGTAATAAATTAAATTTTAAAAATAAAAAAGACCCTTTCAGGTCCGGCGCCTAGAAAAGGATCTTTCTTAATATTGATGTTAGTTGTTAGTATCAACAACTTGCTTGCCATCGTAGTAGCCACAATTTGGACATACCATGTGTGACTTGCGAAGTTCACCGCAGTTTGGGCAAGGTGCAAGACCAGGTACACTCAACTTAATGTGACCCCGACGCATACGCTTCTTAGTCTTTGAAGTCTTCCGTGCTGGAACAGCCATGTTTGACACCTCCTAAGAAATTAATTATCCACAAATGGTTGTTAACCGTCCGCTACTTTTTTTCATCCTGATCAGGAAATAGTTTTTTCAACTTAGCGAGACGTGGATCAACTTTTTTAGCATTCTGCTGATTAGCTTTATAGTCATCTTCAGTGATAACTTCCCAGCCTTTCCCGTTTGGTAATGACTTACCATCACGTTCATCATCAGAAAGAACTCGTAGCGGGATCTGCTCAACAATGTTTTCGGCCACGGCTTCATCAAAATCAATCTTTTCACCGTGCTTTAAGACAAAGACAATCGCATCATTATCCTCATCATCTTCATAACGAGAAAGGTGTGCAGGATCATCTACATATGTCTCAGTAAACGAAAAATCAAGCGGCAATGCTACGGGTGTTAATGATCGACTAGAAGGCACAGTTACCGTTGTCTGTACATGAGTACTAATGGTAACATCCCCCTGATCATAACTAACATATCCATCAACCTTAACTGGTTGAACAGCCAAGATGGTGTCCGGAAATGATGTTGTTAAGATCTGGTTTAAATCGAGGGTTGTCTGAATGTGTAGCGGTTCATCTGAATAACGATGTAACTCTGCTATTGACCATTTCATCGTATTAACCTCCTAATGCAACAAGCACAATTATACTAGTCACAAATTTGCTTGTCAATGTTTTATCCTTGACACTTTTAATTCCCTTTACGAACAATAATTGGTGCATGTTTAACGTCTTGTTCCACGTCCGTAAACATTTGATATAGTTTTCCTGCCCGGTAGTCTAAATTAACTAAACCATCATGTTCGTCCTGTCCAATCTTAGTTAACAAAGGATACTCCACCTGCTTTTTAACCTGGTGTAAGTATTCTTGTCCTCGTTCTGTAAATCCCAAAACATGAAGATATGGATGAACATTGGCCTGAGCTATTTGAGAATTTGTAATTTCCATCACAGCATATAAGCATACACGGAGTAACCGTGAATAAGTATATCGTTTTGTTTTTACGTGATGAATAAAACCTGAGAATGTTAATTCCCGTTCTGCAGCCTCACGATAACGATATTCTAATCCTTCAGCCATTTGATAAATCTGGTGAAGACTTTCTACTGGAGTTTGGATTAGAAAATTTCTTAATAACGGGTATAGTTGCTCCCAGTTTGGCAGTTTCCTTAATTTGGCTAGTGCAGTCACAGTTGCTGCAGGCGCAACCTGATCAATTGCCTCATGAAGTTCAACTGCTCTGCGAATTGCACTCGCACTAGCAATTGTGCCAGTGATTCTTTGATCATGATACTGACTCCCTAAACGATTAATTGGGTGAAGGGCAATCGGGTAACTATTTTCAAGTGCCGCTTTGTAATAAGCAAATGCCAGAATATCATTTGGATCTGTCAACTGATGCCCTGTTAATTCATTTAATTGTTGGTTAAATTGCGTTGCATAGGTTGCGTTAAATTGCTCAAAGGACTCCTCATTAAAGTGTTGTTCTGCCATGACCAGTTTTGAAAAATCCCACGATGGGTGTTCTGCACCAAAAACCACATCGGGTACCTGTAAATCATTTAGTAATTGTAGTGCTCCCGCTGCAAAACGGTGAGAAGGCTGAACAGCCATAAAAATAGGCAATTCTACTACTAGATCAACCCCATTTTTCAACGCTGCTCGTGTTCGCTGCCATTTATCAAGAATTGCCGGCTCTCCACGTTGAGTAAAATTACCACTCATCACCGCAATTACTACATCAGCATTCGTAATTTTTTTTGCCTGCTCAATATGGTAAATGTGCCCATTGTGAAACGGGTTATACTCGGTAACCAACCCCACTGCATGCATCTTAGTTCTTATTTCTGACATCTAAAGAACCACCGCTCATCCTTATCAGTTACTTTATTTTGCCCAAAGTTACTGTAAACTTCAACCTGTTTAAAACCAGCCTGATCTAACGCTGTTTTCAATTCTGCCAACTGGTAAGCTCGTTCAAAGTGAGTTTCTCCAACTCGTTGATACTCACCATTACTTAATTGATTGAAGAAAGCTAACTCATGAATTACCCCATGATTAACCTCATCATCCATAAAACTTCGCCACATAAATGCATGGCGGTGATCCTCGTCTTCATAGTTATACATATAGCCAGGATAGACAACATCAGTTTTATAGGGGCTTATCATATCAAATAAAAACATACCATCAGTGGTTAAATGCTCATAAACTTGTCGAAAAGTCATCTGTACATCAGTTAAGTCATCTAGGTAATTCAGCGAATCAGCATAGCATGTTACCAAATTATACTGCGGTAAATTAGTGAGGTCCCGCATGTCAGCCTCAATAATTTTCAAATTAACTCCTGCCTCATCAGCATGTTGACTTGCAAGACTTAACATTTCAGAAGAAAAATCGGCAACCGTAACATCATAGTGACGTTGAGCTAACATTACAGCAAGGCGACCAGCGCCACCAGCAAGCTCTAAGCACTTACTTCCCGTAGCAGCTCGTCCGTAATTCAAGGTAAAATCAAGCCAGCGCTTATACAGCTCCTGGTCAAATAATTGATCGTAAAGTTGGGCAAAGCTCTGGTAAATCATTAATCATTAACCCATTTGCTAATATTAACCATTGGTGCATCTGACCATAACTTCTCAAGGTTATAAAAAGCCCGCGTTTCTTCACGGAAAACGTGAACAACCACGTCACCAAGATCAATTAGTACCCATTGAGCATGATTTTTTCCTTCGACGCTTCCAATATTAACTTTTTCTTCATGAGCTTTTTCGATAATCGCGTTGGCAATTGCTTGTACTTGACGGTCAGAGCCACCAGTCATAATCACAAAGTAATCTGCCATTGGACTAATTTGGTCGACTTTCAAAGCAACAATATCCTCAGCCCGACGACCGTCACCGGCTTTAACTGCCATTTCTAATAGTTGTTTACTATCCATCTAGTTTATCTTCCTTTCATATTTTGGTACCCAAGCATTATAGGTTTCAATTGTCTTTGGGTAAACGGGTTTATTATTTGCAATCAAATATTGAAGAGTATGTTTAGTCTGATATGCAACCCCAGCACCAAGATCATCAGCAGTAATTTTTCGTGCTGTTTGAACTCCATCAAAATCACGTGCTGGTTCAATATAGTCTGCCATATAAATTACTTGTTCTAGCTTACTCATTATTGCAGCCCCAGTAGTATGATGCCGAACCGCATTTAGAATATCCTCATCCCAAATACCGAGCTCATCTTTTAACAACTCAGCCCCAACAACACCGTGCCAAATTGCATTCCCGTAGTTTAATAATTCTGGTGACATTTTTTTATCCTTAATTACTTGGATAAAAACATCATCCGGGCGTTGCTTTGCATAATCATGACAGAGTCCAGCAATACTTGCCTTTTCTGGATCAACACCATTAGTCTTTGCCAATTTAATTGCTGTTTTCTCAACTCGCAGCACATGATTAAATCGTTTAGGACGCAATGCCAAGTGCAGGCGTTCTACTAATTCATCCCGAGTTAATGGAATATAGTGTTTTTGATATTTAATTTGCTCTTCACTCATGATAAAGTTGGTGCTCCTTTATATATTGTGCAACCTTTTCTGGAACCATGTACCTAATTGACTGCCCCGTCGAAATTCGATGACGAATATCAGTTGAACTAAAAGCAACTAGCGGGACATCAACCCAAATTACCGGATAGTTGGTTTCATTTTTTGCCCCCTGGCGACGAACCCCCACAAAATGAAAGCGGGGTAGCTTTACCAGGTCATTAATTCGGTGCCATTTTGGCAAGTAATCCACCATATCGCCACCAATGATAAAGTAATATTCCGTTAGCGGGTTCTGTTCTAACAATTGTTTCATTGTGTCATAAGTATAACTGACTCCGCCACGTTTTAGCTCTGCCATTTCAATCCCAAAACGACTATTATCACTAGTTGCTAACTTTAGCATAGCAACCCGATCTTGAGCATCAATAGCACCTTTATGATCAATATGCGGAGGAATAAAATCCGGCATAAAATCAACCCGGTTTAAACACAATAAAATTTGAACCTGATCCGCCACTAGTAAATGAGCATTATGAACTGGATTAAACGTTCCGCCATATAGCCCGATCCGTTGACGCTTCTGATTAGGGGCAAGTTGGGGTTGCGGTTTAGTAATTGTTTTCGTACTTGTTAAAACTCCACACTGTTGCAAAAAGCTTCACCTCAACTAGATCTTCTTTACCCGTGATGATAATTCCCGAGCATCCTTGTTTGCAGATACCTTAAAAAGAACTAGTACCCGACCAATTATTTGGACAACTTGAATTTCCGTTTGACTTTCAATGAAATGCTGAACCTCTTTAGGCGTCACATCAGAGTTTTGAAGAATATTAACCTTGATTAATTCTCGACGATCTAATGCCCCATCCAATTGATCAACCCAATTTTGAGTCAATCCTTCCTTACCAACCGCAAAAATTGGTTGAAGATGATTAGCTTGTGCTCTTAAAAAACGTTTTTGCTTTCCTCTTAATTTCATTCTGTACCTCTTCTTAAATCATTGCTCGCCGTACTAAACTTGAAACACCTTTTGGAACCCAGGCAGCAACAGTGGTCCCTGCTGGAACGGTAATCCAACCCAAGCCTTCAAAAACAACATCACTCTTCTCAGATAAGTGAAACTCTTGACGCTCTAACGGTGGAAATTCCTTTAATTCGTCCTTCGTTGGTGGTGTTAATAATTCACCAAGATGCTTTTCATAAAAACGATCAGCATTGCCTAGCTTAGTTCGATGAAGGGGAAGGTTATTGTCAAAGTAAGCAATGATTCCTGCGTGATGCCCTGTTAAGTAATCAAAACGCGCTACGCCACCAATAAAGATTGTCTGCTCCGGATCCAATTGGTAAGTCCGTGGCTTAATTTCTTTTTGTGGTGAAACGTACTTTAGATCCTTAGCTGATAAAACATGAGCCATTTGATGCTGGTGAATAATTCCTGGGGTATCGATTAACTGATGACCATCATCAAGCGGAATTTCAATTTTATCTAAGGTTGTTCCCGGAAATTTAGACGTTGTGATAAGTTCTTTAATCCCTGTTTGCCGTTTAATTATTTGGTTAACCAGCGTTGATTTACCAACGTTAGTTACCCCAACAAAATAGACATCTCGTCCCTGACGATACTTATCAATTACTTCTAACAAGTAATCAATTTGATGGTTCTTTTTTGCAGATACAAGAATCGTATCAATTGGCCGTAACCCAGCTAAGTTAGCCTGTTGGCGTAACCAATCACGGAGTTTTGAACGTCTTAACGAACGGGGTAACAAGTCTTCTTTATTACCGACTAGCAAAACTGGATTTGAACCAACAAAACGATGCAATCCCGGAATTATGCTACCGTTAAAGTCAAAAATATCAACAACATAAACGATTAGCGCATCATCATTCCGAATTTGACTAAGAAGACGAAGAAAATCATCATCACTTAAGGAAACTGGAGCAATTTCATTATAATGGCGGAGTCTAAAACACCGTTGACAATATAGTTCATTGTTCTTCAATCCCTTTTCAAGCGCCGATTGAGGAGTATAGCCAGGTTCTTTGGGATCAGTCGTTTGAATCTTTGCTCCACAACCAATACATCTTAAATCATCACGATTTTGTTGTTCTTCAGTCATTCAAATCCTCCTGCCATTTTAAATTCGGGTAATGCCGACGCAGTTCACGCCAGACATACTTTTCTATCAACCGATTCATTCTGGTGGTCCACTTATCAGTTTGAAGGATTGGCTTAACCAGGATGCTGCGAACCCCAGCTTGGTGGGCAGCTAGCATATCCGTCATTAGCTGATCCCCAACCATTACCACCTCATTTTTAGCTAAGCCTAGCTTTTTACGTGCCCGGGTAATCCCAAAACTTAGCGGTTTTAAGGAACGTGACATGAATTGTAGTTTTAAATTAGCAACAGCTTTGGCAACCCGTTTCTTGTTATTATTGGAAATAACGATTAACGGAATCCCTGCTTCCTTTAGTTCTGCCATCCATTGATGTAATTCCGGTGTTCCCTCCGGATTATTCCAAGCGATCAAAGTATTGTCTAAATCACTAAAAACAGCACGAATGCCATGAGCCTTTAATTGTTCAGGAGAAACTGAATAAATACTCTTTACCATCCATGTTGGTTTAAACTCTTCTAACAAAGTTATACCTCTCAAATAATTACTATTATTCTAATTATAACGATTGTTGCTTCCAACCGCTACTCTTAACGGTCTAATTAATCTGGGAAAATAAAAAAGCAACGATCCACTGGCTGCTCACCAATGACCGTTGCTTCATTTAAGGACTCTTAGTTAAGAGCCTTCTTTGCTTCGTCAACGATAGCCTTGAATGCTTCAGCATCGTTAACAGCCAAGTCAGCTAACATCTTCCGGTTAATGTCAATGTTAGCTAACTTCAAGCCATGCATTAACTTGCTGTAGCTAATATCGTTCATGCGTGCAGCAGCGTTAATCCGGGCAATCCAAAGTTCACGGAACTTACGCTTATTAACCTTCCGGTCACGGAAAGCATAAGTGTAGCTCTTCATTACTTGATCCTTAGCAGTCTTAAAAAGACGGTGCTTTGAACCACGGTAACCCTTTGCTAATTTCATAATGCGCTTACGACGTGCGCGCGTAACAGTTCCACCTTTAACTCGCATGTTGAATTCCTCCTACGTGTTTTTCTTATTTCGAACGAAGTTTACTTAAATGGGAGTAACTTCTTGTAACGTTTTACGTTGGACTTGTCCATCATGCTCAAGCCACGTAATTGTCGACGTTGCTTCTTGGTCTTACCGTGGAAACGGTGACTGGTGAATGAATTACCACTCTTGAATCCACCATTAGCAGTACGCTTAAAACGCTTTGCAGCGGCACGGTTAGTCTTCATCTTTGGCATAAGAAAAATTCCCTACTTTCTTAAATTAGTTTTTTGCTTTATCAGCAGCTGGGGCAAGAGTTAAGAAAATACTCCGCCCTTCCATCTTTGGTCGTTGTACAACTGTTGCAATGTCCTCAGTTTCTTTGGCCATTCTTTCAATCATGTCACGACCGATATCCTTATGGGTGATAGCACGACCACGGAATCGTAAGGAAACGCGAACTTTATCGCCCTTTTCAATAAATTTACGAACACGCTTTAGTTTGACATTAAAGTCATTCGTATCGATTGAAGGACTCAACCGAATTTCCTTAACCGTTACAGTCTTTTGCTTCTTTCGAGCTTCACGCTCTTTCTTTTGCATTTCGTAACGGTACTTTCCGTAATCCATGATCCGGGCAACAGCTGGTCGAGCCTTTGGGGCAACCAGAACCAAATCAAGGTTAGCATCTTCAGCTAATTGTAACGCCTCGCGCTTTGACTTAATTCCTAACTGTTCGCCATCTTGACCAATTAGCCGTACTTCACGAGCACGAATACCGTTATTGACAATCATATCTTGAGCTATGGCAACGCACCTCCAATTTTATTAGCGAAAGATCAAGCAAAAAGCGGGGTGTATTCCACACCCCGCTAATAATAAACAATACTATTATTGTTCTTATTTAACTCGTCAGCCCGGCAATCCTTATCACCTAGGCGAGAAGCGGGTGCTCCTGCTTTTTCTTTCAACGTTATCTAGGATACTAGAGCGATCATTCAATGTCAAGGGAAAGCATTAAATATTTCTATCCTTTATCACGAAGATTGGCACCGGCCATTTCATATTGACGAGAAAGAAACTTGATCCGTTCCATAATTCGACTTGCCTTAACCGGCTCCTCTTCTCCCTTTACATTTACCGTCAAGTGACCTTGAAGCTCGTCCATTGAGAAGTTGGAACTAAAGAATGTTGGAAGCTCTTCTTGCATTCGGTATTCCAAGATAACACCTAGAATATCATCTCTGGCCCAAGTGGTCATCGCATCAGCACCAATATCATCAAGTACTAATACTGGGGTCTTCTTTACCGCATCAAGTTTTGAGCCTATATTATTCGTCTTAATCGAATTACGCATCTCAACAACAAAGCTTGGGAAGTGCATCATCGTTGTTGCAACACCCTTTTGTTGGGCTAATTCATTGGCAATTGCTCCCAAAAGATAAGTCTTTCCAACACCAAATCGACCGTAAAAATATAATCCGGGATGAAATTCATTTGGAGAGTATTGATCAACAAAATCAAGCGCTGCATTTAAAGCAATATTTCGTGTTTCTGTTTGGTACGGTTCTTCAGTATAAAAATGGTCAAAGGAGGCGCCATGAATAAACTTAGGCATATTAATTGAAGAAACCAGTTGCTTAATATGTGCTTGCCGTTGTTGCTCAATCAGTTTTTTGGTTGGCACATAAGTTACGTCAATTTGTCCCGCATTAACAATTAATTGCGGAGAATAGCCTGGTGCTACCGTAGCCGTTCCCTTACTGATTAATTGCTTTTCATGAAAGTATTCATAAAGCTTAGCTTCGCCTCGCTCAATTGCTTGTGGTGAAAGTTTTTGAGCATTATTCTTCAGGAAGGCGGCAACTTCCGGATCATTCAGGACCTGATTAATCATTTGCTCATAAGCAGAACCAAAATTTTGGCTTTTCATAATCTCTTTCATTGTTTTACTCAATGATTTCATTTACTTTCATCCCCTTCAGAACCGACCGATTTCTTTCGCCTTGCTAACCGCTGACGAAGCCGATCTAATTGTTCTGGTGTTGACTTCTTGATTTGCTGTTCATCCTCATTAGCCCATGCTGGCATCTTTTCACGAACAGTGGTGGTTCGCTGGCGGTAATAGTTTGCGTGGCGACTAGTACGTTTCTGGGCTTTTTTATCGTTAAACTCATGGATATGGGCAAGCGCTTCTTCAGCGGTCGCCACTCCTGCACGCATCCAGTTATTAGCAATAGCATTCACATAATTTGCTTGCAGTGTTGGCCGTTTAAGCGAAGCAATCACATACCATGAAAGAATATTAACAACTCCAGCATCTAGTTGCTGTTCCTGAATTAGGCTCCGAATAATTGCCCGTTCTCCTGAAGTCACGAAGCCACCCATCTGTTGTTTTAACTGTTGAAGAAATGTAACCGGTGCATAGTACTTACATGTTTCAATTAACTGCTGTTCTTCCTGCGAAAGTGTAGTTTTACTTTTTTCTTCACTAACTTTTTCTTTGACAGGTTGTTTAGCATCTACCCGGTATTTCCCAGCTATAATTTGTTTAAGTCGCTGTGGACGAATTTTACTTGTTGTCAAATCAGTTGATTGAGTAATCAGTCGGGCCATTGTTGGCTCATCAATCCCATAAAGCTGGTGCTCAACTTCTATTAAGTCACGGTTACTACTCAGATCTTTTTCGGTGATGGGCTGATTTTTCAAGAATTGCACTAGCGTCGGCCAGTCAAAATCAATATTAACTAACTCTCCTTTTGCCTTCTTCTCACTAACTATTTTTTCACGAGTAGTGGTAATTTCTGTCGGCAAACGTGTAATCCGCTGATCATCAACATGAAAAGCATCAAAGAAGTTATGGGTAATTTCTTTGAGTGCTGCTGGGTGACCTACTAAGGTAAAACGATTAGCAAACTCACCAAGCTCCTTAAAGCGCGCCTCACCAACAGCCTCTAACAACAGAATACTAAGGAGATTATCATCGATAAACTCAGCTGGTGTAAGCGTTGGCTGAAGTTCATAAACGAATAAATCACCAAGCTGATCAGTTTGGGTAAAAGTCCGCAGCATTCCCGTGGCTTCCAATCGTTGAATACCTTCTTCAGCTGTCTGCTGTCCCGCATTAAGCTGAACTAGCAATTGAGACTGGAGGCGCCGGTCACTAATTGCTGGTTTTTCGTTTAATTGCGTTCTCAAGGCATGAAACATCGCAAATGCAGCGGTTCCTAATATTGGTTGATAAAAAAGTTCAAAAACATCTTCATTGAAATTCGACCATTGGTGGCTAGCAGTAACAATATATCCAGCCCCTGGATCAAATATTGATTTGCTTTTAGTCATTATGGCCTCGTTCCCCTTTACTTCTTATTATTTTTCATCATGGATTCCAACTCGTTCATAAACGCATCAACATCCTTGAATTGACGGTAAACACTTGCAAAACGAATGTAGGCAATTTCGTCAACATCTTTTAATTCTTGCATGACAAATTTACCGATTACCTGACTGGAAACCTCATTTTCGCCAAGGCTACGAACCTCTTTTTCAATTTTATCAGTTACTTTTGTTAGCCGTTCCATGCTAACAGGACGTTTTTCCGCTGATCTAACAATCCCGTTTAAAATCTTTTGACGACTAAATTCTTGTCGTGTTCCGTCTTTCTTTATCACTAATAATGGAGTTTCTTCATACCGTTCAAAAGTGGTAAAACGGAAACCACAGTGAATGCATTCCCGACGTCGTCTAATAAAAGTGCCATCTTCACTTGGCCGACTATCAACAACACGCGAACCGTTTTTATGACAGTGTGGACAACGCATCTGGCCTTCCTCCTTGCTTACTATTAAATAGTTTTCATTTTATCATAACCTATTATTATGCATCTGATCAATTAATCCAGCAACTTGGCGCTTTAATTCTTCCTTACTCCCGTTATTATCAATTACAATATCAGCCAATCGTTTTTTCTCTGCTAATGGCATCTGAGAGTCAATACGCTGCTCTGCCTCAGCTTGCGAATAACCATTTCGTTTCATCAGCCGTTGAACCTGAATTTGATGATCAGTAGCAACAACTACAACCAGGTCGCATTCATCAGCATAGTTTTCCTCAAACAGGAGCGGGGCATCTAAAATGACATACGGGATTTGTTGCTTTTGGTAGTTCTTTACCTGTCGCCAAATCTCATCACGAATCAGTGGCTGCATTACCATATTCAACTTAGCTAGTTTAGTTTGATCACTGAAGACAAGGGAACCCAGTGCCTGTCGATTTAACGTCTGGTCAGCATTCAGAATTCCACTACCAAACACTGCTGTCAACCGTTCTAATCCTTTTGAATGTGCCGTTTGCAGCTGACGAACAAGTTGATCCGCGTCAATTACCGGATACCCGCTCAGCCTTAGCAAAGTACTAACGGTTGATTTACCAGTTGCAATTCCACCGGTTAGTCCAATTAACTTAGTCATTTTCACTCTCCAATAGCGGTTGGCAATGTGGACAAAATGTGGTTCCCCGTTGATTAACTTTTATTTTCACCATTTTGGTACCACATCGCGGACAGTGATCGCCACCATGACCATATGCGTTTAACTGCTCCTGAAATGCTCCAGCATCGCCAAACGCATTCTTAAAGGTATGAACAGTTGTCCCTTTGTATTCAATTGCCCTTGATAATTCTTGAATAATGTTGTCATGCAGAGTTTGAATCTGCTTATCAGTAAGGGTATTAGCCGGTTGTTCAGGATTAATTTTGCTCATCCAAAGGACTTCATCAACATAAATATTTCCTAAACCAGCAACGTGTCGCTGATTAAGTAAAAAAGGTTTTATTTTCCCGCGGCTCCGTTGCAAAATTCTCTTAAAATAATCAATCTTAAAATCAGCCGCAGTCGGCTCGGGACCAATTGTCTTTAACCCGCCAACAGTCATCTCATCCCCTGTTTTTACCAGTGTCATCCGGCCGAATTTTCGGGTATCACGATAGCAGAGTTCTGTGCCGTCAGTAAATTTAAAAACAACGTGGGTATGCTTATCAATTGGAGCATCGACTGGCTGTGTGTAATAGCTGCCCTCCATTCGCAAATGTGAAACCATTGTTAAGTGATTGCTAAAACGAAAAAGAAGGTATTTGCCACGACGGTCAACAGTTTCGATCGTCTGACCAATCAACGACTGCCGAAATTGTTCAACATCATTAGTGATTGTCTTACCATAGTGAACATCAATCCCATTGATCTTCCGCCCTGCAGCGATCTTTAATAATCCACGACGAACCGTTTCAACTTCTGGTAATTCTGGCATTTGAGTTTCCTCCCCAAATTATTTCTTCAAATCATACCACGTGTCGCCATATTTACTATCGACCTTTAACGGAACAGACAGCTTAACCGCTGAATCCATTACATCAGGAACCAGTTTACTCAATACTGGAATCTCTTCTTTTGGCGCTTCAAAAACCAATTCGTCATGAATTTGGAGAAGCATCTTAGCCTTTAACTGACGCTTTTCTAATTCATCCTGCATCTTAATCATTGCAATTTTAATGATATCTGCTGCACTTCCCTGAATTGGCGTATTCATAGCAGTTCGTTCAGCAAATGAACGCCGACTAAAGCTCTTTGAGTTAATATCCGGCAAGTAGCGGCGACGATGAGTTATCGTTTCAACATAACCATTCTGCCGTGCAAATTCGATCGTGTCATGGATATAATCTTTGACCTTTGGAAATTCCTTAAAGTAATTTTGAATAAATTCGTGAGCTTGACTTCGGCTAACGTGAATTCGTTGGGCTAACCCATAGTCACTAATTCCATAAACAATTCCAAAATTAACCGCTTTTGCCCGACGACGCATATTACGGTCGATTTCTTGGTCCGGCTTCAAATGGAAAATCCGACGAGCCGTGCTGGCATGAATATCTTCACCGTTCTTAAAATCTTCTTGAAGGTTATGATCACCTGTAATATGAGCAAGAACCCGCAATTCAACCTGTGAATAATCAGAAGAGAATATCTGCCAGCCCTCATGACTCGGAACAAACGCCTGGCGAATAAGCCGTCCTTCTGGTAATCGTACTGGGATATTCTGTAAATTAGGATCAACCGATGACAAGCGTCCTGTTTGAGTTAACGTTTGTAGGTAACGGGTATGAATCTTTTGATCACTCGAATGAATAACCTTTAGTAGCCCCTTAATATACGTCGATTGAAGCTTTGAGATCTGGCGATATTGAAGAATGTTTTCAACGATCGGTGCCTGAGGGGCTAATTTTTCGAGAACATCAACAGCTGTTGAATACCCCGTCTTCGTTTTCTTAATAACAGGCAACTTTAGCTTTTCAAAGAGAATTTTACCAAGCTGTTTAGTGGAATTAATATTAAACTCTTCACCAGCTTCTTGATAAATCTGTTCCTCAATCTCCGTTAACCGTTCAGTTAACTTGCTCCCCATATTTTTTAACGTTTGTGCGTCAACATGAACACCAGTAATTTCCATTTTGGCTAAAACATGAGTTAATGGTAATTCAATATCGGTATAAAGAGGTAACTGTTCATTTTTTTCTAACTGCTCAAATAGCTGGGGACGTAATTGCTCAATTGCCCGTGCTTTATTGGCAAGGTGCTGGAAGAATAGCTGATCGTCATCAGGAATTGTCCTCTTAGCTCCCTTTCCATAAACCTCTTCATCCGTTTGCACATCGTCATACCCATGCTCATGAGCTAATTTTCCCAGATCATTGCTATTATCATTGGTATTTAAAAGATAGGATGCCAAAAGAAGATCAAAATCAATTCCGTCAAGGGAAATTCCTAATCGATTTAAGCCAACAATCTGCGCTTTAGCATTAAAAACATCCTTTTTAATCTTAGAATTAGTTAGCCAGTTTTGGACTTCAGGCGCCTTCAGTAACTCAGGATCACGACTTACTAGCCATTGCTCATCATTACCCAAAGCAAAGCCGGCAAATGGCGAGGTATGGTAGTTAGGATCTGGCATCTCTAAATAAAAGCTTCCCCGATCACCTAATTTAGCAATAAGATCCAGGTTGTCAGCAGTTAATTCCGTATACTTAATCGGCGCAATTTCGGGTTCCTGATCATCTGGCGAAACAGCCATTTTCTTCAAGAATGACTGAAAGTCCATCTTCTGGTAGAAATCAATTAACTTTTCTGTTTGTGGGCCATGATATTCAAGATCGGCTAGCTTAACTTCAATTGGTGCATCACGCAGAATCGTAGCTAACGTCTTGCATTGCCGGGCAATCTCCTCCTCTTCTACTAGATGTTCCTTCATCTTGCTCTTTTTCAATTCATCAATATTTTCATAAATACCTTCGACAGAGCCAAATTGTTTTACCAGCTTAATGGCAGTCTTTTCCCCGATTTTAGTAACCCCAGGATAATTATCAGAGGTATCACCCATCAAGGCCTTCATATCGATAATTTGAGCCGGTGTGATCCCAAGTTTTTCTTGAACATGTTCTGGCGTATAATGTTCAGTGTCGGTAACTCCCTTGTGGGTAACTGCTACCGTAGTGTGCTCACTGGCGAGTTGAGTTAAATCACGATCACCTGTAACAATCAATGTCTCATAGCCAGCGGCATCGCCTTCTTTAGCAAGAGTTCCAATAATATCGTCAGCTTCATAACCCTTTAATTCATAACTATGTAGTCCAGAATCTTTTACTAGTTCACGAACATACGGAAGTTGCTCGGTTAATTCTTCGGGAGTCTTGCTTCGACCACCCTTGTAGTCACCGTACATTTTAGTTCGAAAAGTAACCTTACCAGCATCAAAAGCTACTAATGCTGCATCCGGATGAAAGTTTTCTAAAACATGATCAAGCATCAATTTGAAGCCATAAATAGCTGCCGTATGTAAGCCATCTTTGTTAGTGAACTTATCAATCTGGTTGTGCATCGCAAAAAATGCCCGAAAAACAATGCTGTTACCATCAATTAATAATAGTTGCTTTGCCATTTAATTACCGCTCCTTCTCTTATTCTTAATAATTGTACCAAAGATTGGAAGGCTCCGTTAGTTTCCTGTTCACGAATTTAATGAGATCGTTAGAGGTTTATCATCAGTTAAAGAAGGGATCTTTTGAACAAATTACTTACTACCCATCACGTCGAAGAAGCACGGCTGTTTGCCATCGTCATGACTTTTTGCGGTGGCTTTCTCGATGCATTTACCTATATTCAATGTGGTCATACGCTTGCCGCAGCACAAACTGGAAATATCGTGTTTCTCGCCGCAGCATTAGTTAATCATAACGTTATTGGAATTATTGACCGGTGTGGCGCAATCATCCTCTACGTTCTTGGTATTATCGTTGCCATTACCTTCCAGGCTCATATCAAATACTGGCGAATCTTCTGTCTTTTCCCAATCCTAATCATTGGCGGATTTGTGGGCGCTATGCCTGAAAACTTTCCTACATATCTTTCAGTTGGTCTGGTTTCCTTTGGGCTTGCTTTACTAAATACCGCCTTCAGTAAAATTGAGGGGCTCGGTTATAGCAGTGTTTTTACTACCGGTAACATTAAAAAATCAGTGGTTTTCGGTACTGAATACATCTACCATCATCGTCAACAAGACTTAAAAATTGCCGTCAATTACTTCATCGTAGTTTTAGCATTTACTCTTGGTGCAATTTCATCAGCAATCATTCAGCCGTTCTTCCAGATGAAAACAATTTGGGTTGCAGTCGCAATTATTCTTTTAACTGATATATTTTATTATTATCAAAAAGTCCATGAATCTAATTAAAATAACTACTAAAAAAGGAAGTCAGGAAAAAGCAAATTGCTTTTTCCTGACTTCCTTTTGCTTAATTTCGATCACTCATTCCGAAAATTTGAAGAAGTGAAATGAAGAGGTTAACAAAGTCTAAGTACAATTGAAGTGCACCTAAAACTGCTAATCCAGTCACTGAAACTTGATCACCATGATTAACATAAATCTGCTTCATTTTCTGTGCATCCCAGCCAGTTAACACTGTAAAAATAATTACTGCGATGAAAGAGAAAATGTAAGCAATCGCAGGACTTTGCAGGAACATGTTAATAATGTAAGCAATGATCAAAGCAATTAGTGCTGCCATTGCATGTGATCCAAACTTAGTTAAGTCCCGTTTAGTTACGGTCCCGTAAATTGCCATTACAATAAAGATTACTGATGATGAAACAAAAGCTGAAGCAATGCTTGCACCAGTATAAACACCGGCAATCAATGCAAACTCAACACCATAAATGATTGATATCAGCATCAGCATTACAAAAGCACCAACAGGATTTCTGGTAGCACTGAAACTAATTCCCATTGATAAGGCAATTGGCAACAGTAAGATAAGCCAGATCATTGCTGGATGGGCGCCAAAGTAACCGAAAACTTCACGACGAAATGTGTTCATCGTTAAATAGGCGGAGAATGCAGAAACCAAAATTGCAACCACCATGTTACCGTACATCCGCGTCAAGAACCGATTCAATCCAGCAGAATCGGTAACAATCCGGCGATTCGGTTGTTCAGAAAAGTTATTCATTTATATCATTCCTTTTAATTTGACTTTCTCTGACCTTTACAAAATAATAACAAATCTAATAGCAGTCTTCAACTTTCCAACTACTTGTTCAGTAGCTCTTTATACTTATCTTCATATTTTTCAATATCTCCGGCACCCATGAAGACAATCACAGCATCATGATAATGAAGGAGTTTAGTCATCGTATCCATATCAATTCCTTCACTATCAGGAATCTTTGCTTCAAGGTCTTCACTTGAAACATGGCCAGCTTGCTCACGAATAGAACCAAAGATTGGCGTAACAAAAACCTTATCTGCCTTTCTTAATGATTCTGCAAAGCCATCAATATAAGCTGCTAAACGTGAGTAAGTATGTGGTTGGAAAACAGCGATCACTTGGCGATCCGGATACTTTTGCCGAGCTGCATCAATGGTTGCCTTAATTTCGCTTGGGTGGTGAGCATAGTCATCAATCAATGTTTCGTCGGCAATGTCGGTCTCGCTAAACCGCCGCTTAACACCAGTAAAGTTTGCCAATTCACGTTTAATATCAGCCATATCGACATGTTCCATGTAAGCAACGGCAATTACTGCTAAGCTGTTAAGAACGCTATGTTCACCATAAAGATGAATGGTAAACGTTCCTAATTTTTGGTCTTTAAAGTAAGCATCATAGGTCGAACCAGCTGGTGTTCGTTGAATATTTTCTGCACGGAAATCGTCCTTGTCATTTGTTCCGTAGTAGTATACAGGAACATCAACATCGAGCTTCCGAAGATTCTCATCATCACCCCAAGCAAAGATCGCTTTTTTAACTTGCTTTCCGTACGTTTCAAAGGAATTGCGAACATCATCAATATCCTTAAAAAAGTCAGGGTGATCAAAATCAATATTCGTCATGATGGCATAGTCAGGATGATATGCTAAGAAGTGGTCACGGTATTCATCCGCTTCAAATACAAAGAACCGGTCCTTAGCATTTCCCTTACCAACACCATCACCTATTAAGTAGCTAGTAGGTTCAACACCGTCAAGAACATGAGCCAAGAGGGCTGTTGTACTGGTCTTACCGTGCGCACCAGCAATCCCAATACTGGTATGGCTAGCGACTTCGTTTTCTACCGCTTCAGGGTAGCTCATAACCGTTAAGCCAAGCTCATGAGCCTTCTTTACTTCTGGATGATCTTCACCAAAAGCATTTCCTTGAATAACAATCATCCCCGGCTTCAAGTTGGCCGGATCAAACGGTAAAATCTTAATACCATTCTTCAATAATGGTCCCTGAGTAAAGGTTTCTTTTTCGATGTCTGAACCTAAAACATCATTTCCCTTATCATGAAGAATTCGGGCGAGTGATGCCATCCCTGTTCCTTTAATTCCAATAAAATAGTAAGTTTTCTTATCCATCAGTCTGGTTCCTTTCACAAATAATTGTCAAATTAGCAGTCTAGTTTTGGGCTGGGAAGTAAGTATTGGCCCGTTCAAAGTCAACTGCCTCACCAGTTTCCTGCCAATCATCAGGAATTATCCATAGCCCTTTCTTATCAGGAGCATTTTTTAAACGAAGCTCGCGAAAACCGCAAAGCATCCCTTCACTTTTGACTCCCATTAATTCACCAGGCCAGATAATTTTACCGCTCGGCATCATTGCACCAGGACGTGCTGCAACAACTTTAATATGCTCTTTAACGTTAGGGGATCCACAAACAATTTGAACAGTCTTGCCGTCTTCTACTCGTGTTTGGGTAATTTTAAGGTGATCTGACTTAGGATGATCCTCAATTTTTTCAACATAACCAACAACAAACTTAGGTGTATGGTCAGCCGTTAATTCATCAGTAAAACCTGCTTGAGTCAATACCTTATTTAACTTAGCAACCTGTTCATCGCTTAAAAATACTTGTCCCCGTTCACTCTTCAACTCTGGCAACACTTCACTCGCATTAAAGAAGTTATAGCCAAGAAGGCTTCCATCTTTAGCGGCAGTAATTTGTGTAACGTTGCCCTTAGAATTTACAGTCTGGTCAGCTACATCAGGGCCAGTAATAACAACTAAAACATCACCCATCTCTTGAGGGTTATAACTAGAAATTAACATCAGATTTTCCTTTCTCCATCAAAATAACAATGAAGGGAATCGTGATTAACAATTCACCGACCCCTTCATTCTTTTTACCGTTTACCATTTTACTTCAAATCATTTAAAAAATCTTCTACTTGTTGCTTAGTTTTTCGATCTTTGTTTACAAAGCGACCAATTTCCTTGCCATCACTGTAAACGACAAAGCTAGGAATACCAAAAATATTTAATTCAGCAGCAAGGTCGATGTTCTCATCACGATCGACCTCAATGAAGGTGTATTCTGGAAAATCTTTTTCAATCTCTGGCATTGCCGGCTTAATAAAATGACAGTCGGGACACCACCCAGCATCAAAAAACAGGACGTATTTTCCCTTACTAATCTTTTCTAATAACTGATCTTCTTGCATTTGCGGTAATTTTTCCATGTTTTTACCTCCATGATAAATCTGAAGTAATTATATCATTATGCTATCACATTAGCTCTTAATTAGCTTTTTCTATCCGTTAATGTTAAAATTAACATTATTAATTTTGATACTAACTGACAAAGGAAGCAATTAATTAAATGAATGATTCTAATAATTCACTCAATCCTTGGTTATTACCAGTAACACTCGGTGCATCTGGGGTGGTTGGGTTCCTTGCTGGAAAGTTGTTTGGTCAACGACGAATTTCAGCTGACCAAATTCTCAAAATGATTCGCGATGATTTCAAGCGTGAGGGAGAAGTTACCGGTAGTTGGATTAACCAACGGCGGATCCCCTATCAACGTTTCGCAGTTAAAACCGAAGCCTACGAAGGCGGTGTTACCCGTTTAGAAGATGATCAGCCAGTTGATTATCAATTTATTGCTGACGCAAAAACAGGGAGTCTTCTTTCATTAAAACGGGTTGAGCGATCATTGAACAACTAAAAAAACTATCATAAATAGAAAAAATATAGGGTTCCATAGTTCGGTATTTCCGAGCGTTGGAACCCTATATTTATCTGCTTTATTATTCCCAATAATCTTCAAATTTGCTTGAAGCTCCAGTAGTAGCATCAACATTTTCACCAGTAAAGTTATCAGCAGTTACTGTTTGCCCATTTTCTTCCCGTTGAAAGAAGAAAACAGGCCACTGATCATTATTCCGATAGTCAATTAACGTTACTAGACCCGAGAAAAACCAGCTATCGTTAAAATTAATATGATAGTTAATTCCGTCCTTCTTCTCGACTACCGTTGCCTTTGATAAATCCTTTTCTGGGGTGAATCCCTGCCTTAGGCCATGGTGAACATTTCGTGGTTGAACGGTTTTCCCGTAAATTCTAACCCCATCCCCAGGTTTAAGGACATAATTATTTTGAAACCATTTACTGGCACTGTTCGTAATAATTAATTTCACTCAATCATCCCTATAGCTTATCTTTTTTAGGCATAGTTGCAGTTAGCTTATAAATTGGCTGACCCTTCGAAGAAAACTTATGTTCATATTCAGTTTCGACATTATGTTCATTTTCATCACTATTATGAAGATCAAGCCAAAGTCCCGCAAACTTCATCCCAAAATTATTCATACTAACAACGGAAAATTCAAAGAATCCCATGTTATCAGTTTTTAGTTCAACTTGTCCTTGTGACTGCAAAATTAATTGATATTCACTTAAAAAGGTGTGATAAGTTAACCGTCGTTTTGCGTGCCGTTTCTTTGGCCATGGATCTGAGAAGTTCAAGTAAAGTTTTTCAACTTCACCGGGTTCAAAATATTCAGTTAACTCCTCACCTTCACCACAAATCAACTGCAAGTTAGGTAGCTTTTCAGGAAGGGCCTTCTTTAAGGCAATCGCAGCAACGGTCCGCTGAATTTCCAAACCAATAAAGTTAGTCTCCGGATGTGCCTTTGCCATTCCAATAATAAACTGGCCCTTTCCCATTCCGACTTCAAGATGAAGAGGCTGTTTCTTAGGGAAACGTGATTGCCACTTTCCTTTAAACTTTGCTGCATCGTCAACCAATAATTCAGGGTGTTCCGCCATTAACGGGTCCGCCCACTTCTTATGTTTTACACGCATAATATTCCTCACTTTGTTATTTTTTTAATTCGACTTTGAAAATAAAATTTAGTTAAAAGGTAGCTTTCTGCAATCCCTAAAACTAAGTTCAGTCCTAACCGTTGCCAATTAAGATCCCGCCCAATACTTGCGATCACTATCAACAACATTTCAATAATAATTACCCTATTCAATAACCGCTGAAAGTCCTTAACCTGAACTTCATGAGTAACCGGATAAATATGAGTAAAGACGTTATTTTGGTACTGCTCGTAAAATGGCATTAGCTGGGTAGCAACAAGGTAGATAAATAGCAGAGCAATAACGGTATTCAACCAATTGACCGGGATAAAGAAGACAACTAGCATCCCAACAATCGTTAATCGGGTTACTAACCCACTTACCTCGGTATTTCGAACAAAACCATGCGCATATAAATATGCCCAAGGATGATTATCATTTTCGAGTATTTTGATTAAACCAGTTGCCCATCTTCGGCGCTTAATATTTCCCTGAACACTTGGAACGTCAGTGAAGAGGTTAAAGAATCGATAAATACTAAACATCCGATCTTGCTCTGCACGAACAGCCAGTCGCCAATCAATCGCAACATTTCTATAATAAGTAGTCATTGCAATTAATAAGATTACGGATACCAGCAGGCCCCAAATAGGCCCCACAAGCCACGTCACTAGCCAGACGATCAATGGATTTATCCAGTATTCAGCAACCGTCCTTCTCCGTTGCGCTCCCCAGCGAATACTGATCGCTTTTCTGGCTGTCCAATGCCACGTTACCTTAGTAATCAGCGCGGTGATTAAAATTAAACTAATATCAAGTCTTGTTAACCGCTCTGTTGTTAAAGCAAACGGCAGTGCAATTGCCGCAAGGGTAAGCATCATGAGCACGCCTAAAACCATACTATAAATAGTTGCTTGTTTCAGATAACGGCTAATAGATTTTACCTGGGGAAGAAGAAAGACAGGATCAGGGCGTTTAAGCAGCGTTGCCAGCCGTCCAACTTGAGTAATTAACACAAACCAAAGGACTAGCAACCATCGTGACCACCAAAGATGATTATTTAATTGCGGCAACCACTGTGAATAACCATAAGCCAGTGCACCAAAGAGGAAGAATAAAGCAATGACAAAGTGATCATTAAATACCAACCGCCAATACTTTAGCAACTCCATAAAATGCCTTTGCCGGCGTTGACTAAATAAATTATTCATTTTGATCATCCCTTGCTAGGCTGAGGTAAATATCATCGAGTGACTCATCAGGCTTATCTGCTTTTTGCCGTAATTCGTCTAATGTTCCCCGAGCACGAACCTTACCGTTAGCTAACAGAACAAAGCGATCACAGTAGCGTTGAGCAGTATCAAGGACGTGGGTTGACATCAAAACTGCAGTACCGGCTTTCTTCCGTTCTTCAATCAATTCCAATAAATCATGGACCGCCAACGGATCAAGACCATAGAAAGGCTCATCGACAATTAATAATTTAGCATTGGTCATTAGGGCACAGCAAATCATTACTTTCTGTTTCATTCCTTTTGAAAAGTTAGCTGGAAACCAGTCAAGCTTATTATCTAACCGAAATGTTTTTAATAATTTCCGGGCCCTTATCCATGCCTCCTCAGTATTTAAGGAGTACGCCTTAATTGTTAACTCAATATGTTCCCGAAGAGTTAGCTCATCGTACAAGATTGGTGTTTCGGGAACATAGGCGATTTGCTTTTTATAGTCAACGGGATCCTGCTGAATATTAATCCCGTTTAAGGTAATTTCGCCTGAAAATGGTCTTAGTAACCCAATTACATGATTAATTGTTGTTGACTTACCAGCACCATTTAGACCAATTAGGCCAACAAGTTCACCAGGTTTAACCTGAAAACTAATCCCCTTTAATACTGGGATTCGGGAATATCCCCCAATCAAATTTTTTATTTCAAGTGCCATTATTTTCCCTCTTTTTATTGACTTATCTAGCGTTGATTATATCATAGGTCACTTATTGACAGCTCTTTTTCAGACTACTTTTGGTATACTTATGGTAACAATAAATTTTTTCAAAGGAGCGATCACTAATGGATGACTGTATTTTCTGTAAAATAGTAAAGGGTGAAATCCCTAGTTATACGGTATACGAAGATGATGTAGTAAAAGCGTTTCTTGATATTTCTCAAGGAACACCTGGGCATACCTTGGTCATTCCCAAGAAGCACGTTCCAGATCTCTTCGCATATGACGAGAAATTAGCCGCTGCTGTCTTTTCACGCCTGCCAAAAATTGCACGAGCAGTTAAAGCATCAAACCCTAAAATTAAGGGTCTAAATGTCTTGAATAATAACGGTAAAGTTGCCTACCAATCCGTTTTCCATTCACACATTCACTTAGTTCCTCGTTACTCCGATCATGACGACTTTAAGATGATTTTTAAGGATAATTCAGGTGAATACAATGACGCTAAATACAAAGAAATTCAAGAATCAATTAAGCGACAATTTGATAACACCAATAACTAATCATTTCCAAGAAGACTTAACTGATATTAAGTTTCTCCTCCGCTCACTTAAGCAACTATCCACCAGCACCCAGGAATTACAAAATGCTGCCAAAGGACTTGAGAAGTACGCTGACGGTGTTAACCGTCTTCGTGAACAGTGGCAATTTAAGAGTCAACCTCATCTTGAAAAGATTCAGCAAATTATTGACAAACTAAAAGAATAGCAAAGGAAGCTCATCGTATTCGGATTAACCGGATACCAAGAGCTTCCCTTTATTTTAGCTAAGATAATTTTAGTTATTAGTTAGGGATGATCCACTGTTTGATTTAGTGGTGCTTGCATTACTATTCAAGTAATCATCCATAATGTTCTTTAGATCGTTATCCTTAATTGAAACGTTCCCCTTCTTAAGGACGTTCGAAACAACCTTATGCAAGAACTTAGAATCATTCATCTTTTCTTGAACGATTTGTGTCTTCAAGTCATTAATGTGTTGACTCTTCTTCCCCTTTGCCGGGTGTTCAATCATGTAGATCACAACATAGCCGTCATCCGTCTTAACTGGCTCAGTAGTATATTCACCAGTCTTCAACTTAAATGCAGCCTTTTTGTATGCTGAGTCAACGGAGGTTGAAGTATTGTCAAATGCAGCTACCTTACCACCAGCATTCTTGGTTGAGGCATCAGTTGACTTAGACTTAACTAACTTCTTGAAAGTCTTGTAAGGGTGATCTGAGTTATTCAGCTGATCAATGATACTTTGAGCATCGTCCTTACTCCCAACAAGGATTTCAGCAGTTTGGACCTTTGGCTCGTACTTCTTCCACTGCTTATTAATTTGAGCATTAGTAATATGAGTATAACTCCGTACAGCAGCTTCCAAGCAGAGATTAGAACGAATTTGTTGCTTTAACTTTTTCTCGGTCAACCCTTGCTGTTGTAACACTGCACTAAATTGTGAACCATATTGATTCTTGTACGTGTTGTATTGGGCATTAACTTGCTTATCAGAAACCTGCTTCCCGTATTCCTTCTCTAAGACCTTATCCAAGATCATTTGTTGAAGAACTTGCTTCCCGTTAGTGGTGGTTTTCATTTCGTTATAGTACTCTTCTTGAGTAATCTTTCCTCCACTAGTAGTTGCAACGGCCTTACTTCCACAAGCTGCTAATGGAAGGACCAGAGTTGCACAGGCAATCATAGCAATTAACTTCTTAGATTTCACAAAAACACTTCCTCAATTAAATTTAATTCTCACAAAAACTTACCAATCTAATATACCACACTCAAAAAGTGATACCATGCCTTGATCCAGAATGTTTAAACGATTTTCAAACTTTATTCTTATTTAGCTGATCAAGATCGACAACTGGTGACCCCAGCTTTTTGATTTGATCGTTAGCAGTAAAGTAAATCACCTGGTTTTCCTCAGCCATCTGGTTTAGCAATTTTAACATCCGTCCCCGACGAACATTATCAAAATTAACAAAACCATCATCCACCATAACCGGTAACTTAATCTGATCACTAATTACCGTGATGAATCCCAAACGGAGAGAAATAAATAATTGTTCTGCTGTCCCAAGCGATAATTCAGCGACCTGGAAGATTTGCTGTTCACGATTTAATACATTAATTCCGTTATCATCAACGACAATTTTCTGGTAACGATCAGCGGTTAAAATTGCAAAAAACTTTTCTGCTTGCTGAAGGATCTTGGGGTAACGATCTTGAGAAGCTAATTTTAACGCCCCATTAATCCACCGAATAGCAAGCTGACTACTTAGCCATTGTTTAGTTTCATTCCAAATTACCGTCTGCAGATTTGTTAATTTCTGGTTTAATTCACTAAATGAGCCCTCTTGTACCAAGGCATTAATTTGAACATTGATTTGGGCTAATGCCGTTTCAAGCTCCGTTTGTTTTTGTTCATTAGCTGCTAAGTTCTGATGGACAAGAGAAACCTTAGTATCAAGTAAATGCTTGCTATCGTAGTGGGCTAACTGTTGACGATCACTAGTCGTTAGTTGCTGACCATAAGCTGAAGCCGTGACCTTCCTAGTTTGGTCAGCTACTTTTTGGGCCTGAAGTTGTTTGAACTCATTATCATTTTTAATTCCAAGCGACTTATATTCGGTCTCCTTAGCTTGACGACACTCGATCAACTGTTGCGTTAATTGATCATTCCGTCTTTGAATTCGGGTTAACTCCTGCTCTACATTATTCAATCGTTGTAATTGATCCTGCATCTCAACAAGCCATCGCTGATAACTGTTAATTAATTCATTAAGAGAATCGGCTGTTAAGCTAACCGGTAATTGTTGCTTAATTAACTCTAGCTGGTGATCAAAATTAGTTTTGCGCTTATCTGCTTGCTCTAGTTGAGCTCTTAAATCATGATAACGATGAAGATCCCCCTGCATCATTAACCATTTACTTGTTGGAAAAGCCGTTAAATTATGGTTCTTTCCAAATGATTGAAGTGTGGAGTTTCGTTCTTCCGTTAACTGTTTTTCGCGTTGTTGCTGTTTAAACCATAATACCCCTGCACCACCAAGAGCAATAATTCCGCAAATCCAAACCAGAGGCTGACGAAGAATCAATCCCAATATAAAAAGGACAATCCCAATTCCAGGAATAAATAAGTTTTGGCTATTGTTAGTTTGAGAGTTAGCCCTAAGTAGTCCCTCCAGTTCGCTCACTGCTCGTTCAGAAAGCGGCTCTGGTAGATTAACACTTCCGTAACGCTCCGCTAGCTGCTTAAGTTCGGTATACCATTGTTCCTGCTGATTAACTGTTTGACCATTTTTCTGAATTTGTAAGGCCAACAACTGATCTTTTAATTGCTGATAATGTGCTTTGCGTGACCGATAATCATTTACTTCAGGATCACTCAGCTTTTTGACGACTGCTTGTTGTTCAAGCTGCTGTTGGTTAAACGACCTTAATTGAGTATTAAGTTCCCGTTCCCTACTTTGCAGTTCTTGAACCTTAATAATCTCATCATCCGTTAACCGCTCTGTAAGGGATTCCTTCTGGTGGTTTTGCCACTGGTCGTAAATTGGCCATAATCGTTGCAGCCGTTCTTCCTTTTCAACCTGATGTTTGAGTTGTGGCTGTTCCCGCTTTAGTTGTTCTAACTCAGATTGCTTTTCAACTTGTTCCTCAACTAAACGGTGGTAATCACTACTCTGCGATTGGGCTTGGTTAACCCGTTCACGAAGTTCATCATATTCCTTCAAATGACGATTTAAACTTAACTTCCGTCCACGAGGTTTATATAGGGAATCTGCTGCTTTTTCTAAGCGAGCAATTTGTTGGAGCCACTCCTGACTTCCAACCGCTCCTAATCGCTGTAAATGCTGTTCTAATTGTTCCCGATCCAATTCATCATTTAAAATATTATTTTGATTAAAACTATAAATAGCTTGATAAAGTTCACGATCTAAGGGACCAAGCAATTTAGCAAGGAAATCCTGCTTTTCCTTTTTTCCTTTTTCATTGGTAACTGTGACTTTTCCACCATTTTTCCCCTTTACGCGTTTAATAACATACTGGTGCTGATCAGCAATTACTGTTAAAGAGCCGCCATAACTCGAACCATCTTTAGGAATATATTGCTGGTATTTATTTTTTCCTCGACCATCCGCAAATCCAAATAGGATACTCAGGATAAACGCAGCTAAAGTGGTTTTTCCAGCTTCATTGGCTCCGTAGATCAGGACCGGATTGTTGGTAAAACTAAAATCCTGATCATGCCATTTTCCAAAGCCGTCAATGTGGACCTGTTTAATTTTCATCGTGATCCCCCTCACCTAATTTTTGGCTTGCTTCATAACGTAATTGTTCAACCAGTGAAGGATCTGCAAGCTGATCTGCAATAAAGCCATACTTAGCCAACTTATCAGTCAGATCAATAACAGCATCTTGATTAAAGACATCTTGAGCAGACTGGTCCCAATATTCTTGATCTAAATCGGTCATTTTCGGTAAGGCGGTCCCTTTTAAAAGATTAAGCTGGTATGGCCACCACTGATAATCGCCCTTTTCACTCAAATTTTCCTGAAGTCGTTCCAAAATTGTCCCATTAGCTAGCAATTTTTTAGTTAAAGCATTCACCTGATCAGTCAAATGAACATTAAAAGCAATCATCTTAAAACCATCTTCTGCCTCTCCCTTATGAAGAAGCATTTCAATTAATGAATCAACCGTTTGATCGTGGGTTAAATGAGCGTCAATTTCACACCATTCAATTGGTGCCACTGGCTTAAACTCTGCCGTTAACTTATCAGAATTACTTTGAACAAGATAATAGCCATGCTGACCATCCTCATTTTTATGGCGTCCCTGCGGATTACCCGGATAAACAACCAGTGGTTCCTCATTCAGGACCTGGTGCTTGTGAATATGTCCTAACGCCCAATAATCATACCTTTTCTGTAGCAGTTTAGGTAGTGTGAAGGGAGCATAGTGATCCTGATCTGGATTATTCTGTGAGATAGCACCATGAAGCATCCCAATTTGCCAATCAGCGGTTTCCTTTTCAGGAAATTTACTGACCTGGTCTTCAACCAACCAACGTTTCCCGTAACTAAATCCCGTGATTGCTACCGTCTGGTCATCAGCAAGTGTTAATGTTTTGGTTTCAACCTGGTTACCAAATACATGAACATTGTTCGGCAAGGAATCTATTTGTTCCGTTACTGGCTGATAGTCATGATTGCCATAACTCAGATAAACAGGAATCTGCTGTTTTGCTAACCGTTGACACTGGCGGACAAAGAAATCTTCTGCTTCAGCACTATGGTGATCACGATCATAAATATCACCAACAATTAAAATAAAATCAACTTGCTGATTAATTGCAGCATCAACAATCCTTTCAAATGCCGTAAACGTTGACTGATGGACCCGTTGCCAAATTTGTGCTGGCATTTCATCCAGTCCCCGAAACGGACTATCTAAATGTAAATCTGCAGTATGAATAAACTTCATTTTTTCACCCTTTGAATGGAAAAACGGGAAGAGCACTCAGACACGACCGTCATCATTCTTCTTCCCGTTATCATCTTTATAACTAAATTAACAGTTACTTGTCAGTTGGTTGTGGACCTTGTGGCATAACATCCTTGTAAATATCTTGAATAGGACTAGTGATTGTCCGGTTAAGTTGTTGAAGCATGTTGTCAACAGCTCGTTCTTGGTTCATTAAGGTTTGTACTTCAGGCTTAGAACTCATTTCCTTAGCAATGGTTTGGATTGCATTAATTTCGTCTTGAGTAAGCTTTTGACCAGTCATTTGCTTTTGTTGAGCATTTGCTTGCATTTGTTGGAACTTCTTAAAAGTTTCGAAAGTATCCTTTTGGGCCTTTAAGCTATCAAAAGCCTTCTTTAAGCCTTGATATTCTTGGGTTTCTTTTAATTGATTACTAAGTTCATTAGCGGTGTCATAAATATTAACCATTTTTGTAACCTCTTTTCATTTATTCAACAATTCGATTGTATCATACTATCAGTTAATCATCATTCTTTCAGAATAAAGAACGGACATTATTCCATAGCTGACCAGCACGATTGCCAAAGTCATTTACTGATTGATTAAACCGGTTCATCAGGTCGCCACCATTTTTCAGCAGCGATCCCCAGCCCTTACTACTCTTCCCGCTATTTGCGGTTGCTCGTGTTTGGGCATCTTGAACATTAAATTTAGTATTTGGCGTATTCTTCAAGATCCCGCTCATTTCAGCTTTATAAAGGCTATTAACATTCTTCATTGAAATATCCTGAAGGGCATGGGATGAATTAGTATCATCGTAGCCTTCCCAGGTAGCAACCACAACATCAGGAGTATAACCAACAATCCACTTATCACGATCATCAGCACTATCACTTTTAACCGCTGATTCCGTTGTCCCTGTCTTCCCGGCCAACGTGTAACCAGAAGGCCGCGCAGATTGACCAGTTCCATGTTCAAAGACACCAATTAGCATACTCGTCATGTTTTTAGCAGTATTGGCAGTGACAACCCGCTTAGGTTTAGCCGTCTTAGCAGTAACAATCGTCTTTCCAGAAGCATCCTTGATCTTTGTAATGTAGTGGGTATCAGGCATCTTTCCCTCATTAGCAAAGGTGGCATAAGCACGAGCAATTTGTTCAGGAGAAACTCCCTTAGTCATTCCTCCTAAAGCCAGGGCAAGATTCTTATCCCCCTTTTCCACTGGTAAGCCAAATTTCTGTGCCATCCTATACCCAGTATTAACCCCAATCTTATTTAATAACCATACTGCTGGCGCATTCAGGCTTTCGTAGACTGCCTTATACATCGGAACACTTCCAGCATAAGTATCATCATAGTTTTTTGGTGTATAGTCATTGGTCCCATACGATTGTTTCTTATCCTGTAACGTAGAGTCATAGAAATAACCATGTTCTAAGGCTGGAGCATAAACAACCAGTGGTTTAATCGTTGAACCTGGTTGCCGACGCATTTGCGTTCCCCGATTGAAGCCCCGGAAAACATGCTTCCCTCGACCACCAACAATTGCGGTAACACCACCCGTCTTCGGATTCATCGCAACTGAAGCCGACTGTACCTTAGTCCCATCAACAGAATTACTAGGGAAGTTATCGTCATCTTCGTAAGTTTGTTGCATTGAGCGTTGCTGATCCTGATCCAAGGTCGTATAAATCTTATAACCATTATTCATAATTTCCTTTTCCGAAAGATGATATTTATTAATTGCCTCAGAAATTACGGCATCGAAATAGTATGGATAACGATAAGTATCCGGTGCAACATACCCGTTAGTAACTTCTAACGGCACCTTTTTATACTGATCAGCCGCCGTTTGACTTAATTGATGATTTTCAACCATTAGCTGGAGGACTAAGTTACGGCGTTGCTTGGTTGCATTTGGATGAGTAACTGGATCATAAATTCCAGGCGATGTTAACATTCCTGCCAATGTCGCAGCCTGAGGAACAGTCAGATCAGCTGCATCACAATCAAAGTATCTCTTTGCAGCATCCTGAACCCCCCAAACACCATTACCAAAATAGGCATTATTAAGATACATCGTCAGAATTTGCTTTTTACTATATTGATTTTCAACTTCAACCGCGATAAAAATTTCTCGTGCCTTCCGCGAGAATGTTTGCTGTTGGGTTAAGAAAGCATTCTTAACTAACTGTTGAGTCAAGGTACTTCCCCCACCAGAAATATAATCACGATGTAACAGCTTATTCTTGATCAACAAAAAGCCAGCCCGGCCAAGTCCCTTAACCGAAAAGCCGTGTTCATGATAGAAGTTCCGGTCTTCTGTTGAGATCACCGCTGCTGGAACATTAGCTGAAATCTTATTGAGTGATACGTATGTCCCTTTTTGTGAATATAAACTGCCGGCAGATTGATTATCATGGTCATAGATCATTGTCGGTCGCTGTAAACGATGCTCTAAGTTTTTAACATCCGCTGTCTTCGCAACAAATGTCAGGTAGGTACTAGTTACCAAAAACAATCCTAAAAAAATTACAATTAGCCACCGTGTCAGTTGATACCGGTGCCAAAATTGCTTTAACCAACGAATAAACTGCTGCCAAAGTTCATTAACAACCTCTTTTACCCGTTGCCAAAGCTGCTTTAGCCAGGCAAGCAACCGTTCCTGAAAAGGCGGCTTTTCTTCTGGTTCTCTTCTCATTTATTAATCCCCATATTTAGTAACATTAAGTCTCAATCATTTTACCATAGGAGAATTTTCCGTAGCCGATTTTCGGCCAGCATAACTAAAATTTAAAATAATAAAAGGAAGCCGAGAAATTCTCGATTTCCTTTTACAAAAAGCTTCTCTCTTACATTTCGTCTGGAGCCTTAACATCAAGAAGAGCCAATGCAGACTTCAAAACATGACTAACAGCTTGAGTTAATGCTAACCGAGCTGGTTGTTGCGGATCATCATTTAAAATCCGGTTATGTGCATAGTATTGGTTAAACTTCTTAGCAAGTTCCAATGCATACTTTGCAACTACTGATGGGTCGTAGTTCAGTGCAGCCCGCTTTACTGCTTCACCGTATTGGCTTAAGAAGCTAATCAATTCCCAAGCACCATCGCCAACTTGAGTTAAGTCAACATCGCTAAAGTCACGAATGCCGCCCTTCCGCAGAATACTCTCAGCCCGTGCTCGTGCATATTGAACGTAAGGACCAGTTTCACCTTCAAACTTAACAACGTCTTCAAGCTTAAAGTTAACTGCATTCCGCCGGTAATTCTTCAAGTCATGGAAAATTACGGCCCCAATACCAACTTGCTTAGCAACCTCGTCAGCATTCTTTAGATCAGGGTTCTTTTCTGCAATTTGCTTCCGGGCAAGATCAACGGAATCGTTAAGAACATCTTCAAGAGAAACAACATTTCCCTTCCGTGTTGACATCTTTTGGCCATTTAAGTTCATTAAGCCAAAGGAAATATGTTCAATTTGATCCCACCAGTTAAAACCAAGTTCCTTTAATACCATCCGCAATTGCTTGAAGTAAACTTCTTGTTCAGCACCAACAACATAAAGTGACTTTGCGTGACCATACATCCGCTTCCGGAATAATGCAGTAGCTAAATCACGGGTAATGTAGGTAGTAGTTCCGTTACTCTTAATAATCAGCAATGGTGGTAAGTTGAATTGTTCAAGATCAACAATCTCAGCACCACGACTCTTCTTTAACAATCCCTTATCACGAAGAAGTTGAATTGGTTCTTCCATCTTTTGTGCTGAGAATGCTTCACCATTAAATGAGTCAAACTTGACATCTAACATGTCGTAAACCCGTTGGAACCGTTCCAAAGAGATTTCCCGGAACCAGTGCCAGAGACGCCAAGCTTCTTCATCACCGTGTTCCAGCTTAGCAAACCATTCCCGACCTGCATCAGTATATTCTGGATGTTCATCTGCTTCGGTGTTAATCCGAACGTAAAGTTGAAGCAGCGTATTAATAGGATCACTCTTCAAACCGTCCTGAACTTCTTGACTATCGCCCCACATTTTGTAGGCAGCCATCATCTTACCGAATTGAGTTCCCCAATCACCAAGGTAGTCAATCCGAATTAAGTTGTAGTTAACTTTTTCAAGGATCCGCGCAATAGCTTCACCAATCATGGTTGAACGAAGGTGACCCATCCCCATTGGCTTAGCAATATTAGGTGATGAATAATCAATTGTTACATTAGCCTTGTGACCAAGATCGCTTTCACCATAGTGCTCTGGATCATTTAAAATTGTCTCTAGCACGCCAGCACCAACATTGGCTTTATCAAGGAAAAAGTTAATGTATGGACCGGCTACAACAACCTTATCAAAACCAGTTTGGTCAATCTTTTCAATTAATTCACTAGCAATCATTTGCGGTGCTTTATGTAAACTCTTAGCTAAGAAGAATGTTGGAAAGGCATAATCACCATTGTTTGAATCTTTTGGCCGTTCAATCTTTTCTTCAATTTCGTTTAATTCTAAATCTGGCAATGCAACAGCTAAGGCATTCGCTACTTGTAATTTTTCATCCATAAATTAATTCCTCCTATACAAAAAGTCTCTAGTAAACAACAAGGATTTACTAGAGACGAGATTTACCCGCGGTACCACTCTAATTGAATTAGAATTCCACTCATTTATTAAGTTTTACCTATGGGGCACGCCTTCATAAGGGTAAGCTTCCTGACTTCCACCATCACAGGATCGCTAATTAGCCGCACCTTATTACTACTCCTCAATCATCGGTTTCTCGTCTAGTTTATCATATTCCACTTATTTGTAAACAAGATTTTTAGATTTGCTTTATCATCTTCCCCCCACTTTTCCTTTAGTATTTCGTTTTTAATAGGATTTTTATTGAATCATTATTAATCCTTTATGCTACAATTTTCCCAACACGTTAAAGAAAGGTTGCTGATAGACATGATTAATCAACAAGTACAAGCAGTAACAATTGCCGGTCATGACTCAGACGGTAGTGCAGGAATGCCAGCTGATCTCCACGCATTTTTTGTAGATGGTGTTTATGGCCACGGACTCCTTACCGCTGCCGTTTCCGGTAATTCTTATGGAATTGACGCGGCGCAAGTAATGCCAAAAGATTATATTGAACAGCAATTCAAAACATTATCCACTGATTTCAAGATTTCTGCTGCAAAAACGGGAATGCTTGCTAACGATGATGTAATTAATGTCGTGGCTGATCAGTATGCTAAGGTTGATTTTGGCCCATTAGTTGTCGATCCAGTAATTATTACTAAACACGGGGCAATGCTTCTTGAACAGTCAGCATACGAATTATTCCGTGAACGAATTGTTCCCTTAGCAACTGTGATTACACCCAACTTTTACGAGGCACAAAAATTAACCGGACTACAGCTGAAAGATACCCAGGAGATGTTCGATGCAGCAGTCAAACTTCATGAAATGGGAGCCAAAAACGTTGTAATTAAAGGTGAACACAATGATCCAACTCAAAAGGAAGTAGTTGATGTGGTTCTGCTGGAAGACGGCTCACGGTTTGAACTAACTAAGCCATTCTTCGATACGACCCACGTTAACGGGACTGGAGATACTTTTTCGGCTATCATCGCTGCTGAATTAGCTAAGGGCACGGACGTGAAGAATGCCGTTATTCGTGCTAAAGATGCGGTTTATGCTGCTATTTCTCATCCACTTGAGGTTGGTCATAAATTTGGCCCAATTAACCATTGGGCAGCAGAACGTGAATTAAAGAAGAAGGAATTATAATGATTAATCACTATCGTCATAAAGTAGTCTTAGTTGGGGATGGTGCAGTTGGTTCTGCATTCGCCTTTTCCCTTCTCCAATCAAATCGTGAAGTTGATGAACTAGTTATCGTAACTCGTCAACATGATAAGGCAGTTGGCGATGCCCTTGACCTTGCTGATATTACCCCGTTAACTGGGCCCACAGACGTCTTTGCCGGCAACTATGAAGATGCTCATGATGCTGATGTCGTGGTTATTACCGCTGGTGTACCGCGAAAGCCTGGCGAGAGTCGTCTAGATCTTATTCATAAAAACGTTAAGATCCTCAAGGAGATTATTAACCCGATCGTTGCTAGTGGCTTTAATGGAGTTTTTGTAATCTCTAGTAATCCAGTTGATCTTTTAACTACCTTAACCCAGCAAATTTCTGGTTTTCCAAAAGAGCGGGTAATTGGTACGGGAACTTCACTTGACACAATGCGGTTACGGTTAATTCTTAGTCAGCGATTAAATATTTCAGTTAATGCGGTCGATGTCCAAGTTCTTGGCGAACATGGTGATTCTTCATTCGTCACTTTCGATGAGGCAATGATTAATGGACAACCATTAGATAAAATTATTCAATTCACGCCGGAAGAAAAGAATGAAATTGAGGAACAGGTTCGTCGAGCTGGTGCAAAAATTATCCAGCATAAGGGAGCAACCTTCTACGGTGTTGCTAAGTGTTTATCATCAATTGTCTGTGCAATTATCGAAAACCAAAATACTGTAATTCCTGTCTCAGCTCCCCTCACTGGCCAATATGGAATTAATGATCTTTACCTTGGCTCACCTGCAATTATTAATCGCCAGGGAATCGGTCAAGTAATTGAATATCAGTTATCACCAACTGAATTAGCTAAAATGCATACCTCTGCAGAACAGCTCTCCACAGTTCTGAAAGAAATTTAGGCGGAATGAAAAAAGCAAGGAAACAAAATGTTTTCCTTGCTTTTTCTATAAGCGGGTAACGAGAATCGAACTCGCGACGCAACCTTGGGAAGGTTAAGTTTTACCACTAAACTATACCCGCATAAACTAAGTAATAGCAATTACTTAGTAAGTATATCGCTAATCCAACTATTTGTCAGCCTTTTTTGATGATTTTTTTGTTGCCTTTGAATCAGCAGATGACTTGGAAGACTTTTCGTCATCATCTTCGTCTTCATCGTCAGCTTTTTCAGTACGTGGAACAGCCTTAATCATCTTGGCTTCACTTTGCCGAATAACAGCACGACTGTTTAATTCATTAACACCATTCTTATCGCTAGGATCAAAGTCCTGAATCGAAATCATAATAGAATTGTTGTAGACTTTTTCAACGATTCCGGTAAAGTCATGATCCATCGGGCCAAATTTCTTTGCCTTAACAAGATCACCAATTTCAAAATCAGCCACAGGCTATCACCCCTTCATTTTTCTAGTAAACACAATAATGTACAATACACTTTTTCCAGCATTTTTTCAAGTAAAGTGTCTCTCTTAAAGCCCATAAATTCTTATCAGTGATAAAATCAGATCCTGAAAGGAGTTTCCCGATGCTAAATCTTCTAATTTTATTTGCAATTGTTATTTTATTCATTTCTTCCACTGCTGGTCTCCATGCCAAAATGGAGAAGCACGTTAGTAATTGGCTAATCATTACCCGTTGTTTTTTCTTTATTCTCCTAACCTACCAGATAATTCAACTATTCCTTACATGGAAGACTAGCCTTCTTGCTAATCTTATTTGGCTTGTCATTTCTATTGTTCTCTTTATTCTTACCGCGAATGCCTTCCGTGAAAAAATTGTAACGTTTGGCAATCCTCGTCATTCACGACTGGTTTTTGCGGGGATGATTATTAACCTTGGTCTAGCATTGATCACGATTTTCTTTTAAGAATCTAATTAGTTTTTCAGCAGCCCGTGCCCGTGTTAAGTACGGATAGCTTTCATTAAATGTCATCTGGGCTAATGTTTTAGTTGAATCACGTGGAATGAGAATTCGACTAAATCCTTCGCCATTAATTCCACGTTCAGTGCTTGCAATTTGTCCCTTTAATGTGCCATCAACCACTTTAATAATTTTTCCTTGATGAGCACACGCAATACTGGTCTGCATGATAAACGTGCGGTTCTTTCCTTGAACAAGACGAATAATGTGCTGTGCATACTGATGGGGCGTGGGATAATCTGTAAGATCACGTGCTGTCCTCACTCCAAGAATTTCGGGCCTAGCTGTAAGCAGTAGCCCTGAATCATCTGCAATAACTAATCTATCAGGAAGAAGTTTACTAATAAAGAGTGCTTTATCACTCGCATTTTTTTCATATGACCGGTTCCCCTCTGGAGGGAATTTTATTTTAGGGAGCAAGTCCGTATATGGAATTACTTCATTATTACAAACACGAAAGCTCCGTTGAAGTTCTTCAATTTTATCGTGATTATGACTAGCAACAACAAACTGCAATTGAATCTCCTCCTAATAACGAAGCGGTGCAATTACTTTGTTAATCCATTCCATTGCCGCCTTACTATGAATATTTGTAAATGGGGCCCGTTCAATCAGATGATCATCAACATTAAATAATCGCAATTGCCCCTTAACTTTAATTGGCTTAATCCAATACGATCCATTTTTCGCAAACGGAGCGATCTTCCAAGCATAATAAGAGCCACCCTGGTCTTGCCGTTGCTCAATGCCAACAATTTTAGCAACACAGAGGGCATATCCAGGCACAAAGCCACGAATCTTTTTGGCAGTGTTGCATATCAACAGGTCTCCCCGATACTTAGTTGACCATGAACGGTATTCTTCAGTTTTTGTCCCATTCATAATATCAGCAGCGTAATCCGACCGAATCGATAAGGCTTTCATACTGACACTCCTTCCTAAAATGGCACCACCAATCCTGAAATAGTAGGATTCATAATGTCATTTATTTAACCTAAAATATGATTAACAAACAGTAATCCCAGAATGAACACTATCCAGCGGATCACCGTTTTCACATTTTTACGCCGATTGAAACGTTTCTTATAGTCTTCAGCTGACTTAACTAACTCTGGCGAAACTTCCAAATGTTCTTCGGTGTACCCACTGATATCAAGGCTCTGTTGATGATTAAAGTCTTCTCCATTCAGGTGGAAGTGGGCACCATAAACGATGTTATAAATCTTCCACTGCGCACTTCCTTGTTTTCGTCCAAAGACAACATAATCTGTCCACTGTTGCCGTTTAAATGACGAATTAAAATCAGAGAGAACATTCACTTCACTATCAATCCCACTTACTTGGACCTTTGCAATAATTAGGTCAGGTGAAATTTTCTGAGCTGACACAACTTTTCCATGGTTAACCAGCACATCATCAATGATCCCGTTCGATGCCTTGGCAATAATTTCATCATGCATTGTTGACAGGGAAACCCGTCCCAGTTGTGATTTCAACTGATCCAAATAATTACTGCTGTCAGCAAAGCACCGACGAATCGACTGGCCATAAACAAATTGTGCCCAAGCATATGTTTCGACTAAGCTCTGTGCTAATTGATTATCAACAGCATCATTTTCTAAGCGGATCTTAGCTCTCTTGAGTCCTTGTTTAAAGTCCTTAATCTTCATATTAGGAATTAACATCCATTTGGACAAACCATTAACTTCCGTGATGTCACGAGTTCTCCGATAAAGTCGTACCACCATTTTGCTGACAGAGCTAAGAATATATAACCCACAGAAAAACAGGACGAACAAGAATGCCCTAAAACTATCTCCAGATTTATCATTTCCACTGCTTATAATACTGCTGCTTGATGAGCTTCCACCACCGCTTGATGAACCGCCCCCTCCACCAGTTGACCCCATTGAGGCAAAAGCTGCATGAAAGGTCAGCAATTTAGTAATGATAACCACCAGAGCAATTTTCCAACGTTTAAAAAAGTTGGCACGTTTCATTTTTTCCTCGCTTTGTTAATCACGCTATAATATTACTCACGGTATTGTATCATAATCTTAGAGTGATGGCCCAATCATTTTAAAGCCAAAATTTGAAATAATAATCTATCAGCAGATTAACGTCAAAAAGTAAGATTCTCTTCAACTGATAGTCTTCTTTCTGTTCATTATTAAATTTGAAAACTAGCTGTAGTAATACAGAAGTGCCCTCATAGTTGCACTATATCCAGTAAAGTATACTCTTACCTAGTAATATCAAAATAAAGCTGAGGAGCAGATTGAAAAACACCTTAAATATATAAAAAAGAGCCTTGAATATACAAAAGATGTACATTCAAGGCTTCAATCGTTAATATAACAATGATTGTAGACTATACAAAATGCCCCAAACAGGATTCGAACCTGTACATGGAAACCCATACAACGACCTGAACGTTGCGCGTCTGCCAATTCCGCCACTGGGGCATCGTTATTAATGAAATAACAACAATCTTATTATACTGGAATTTTATTGAATTACAAGTCCTATTTATTTTTAATAAATTGAATCATTGTCCCATAACCAGTTAAAACTAGGAACTTGGGGGCAACCTGAACGTTAGCTACATTGGTATTAAAACGAACCCCGACAATTCCATCAGCTTTCTTTTCAGCTGCTCGTTCGCGTAATTTCTGCTGAACCTCGCTAAATAGCTGATCCAAAGATTCAAATGAGTCAATCGCATCACTTGGCAGCATTAAATGAGCTGTCGCATTAACAACTCCCAGGACTTTATGTGCCTGTGGATAATCTTCTGTTGAAAGGAACACTTCATTCACCTCCTTATTCATTATACCAAACTAACAAAAAGGCTTTAACGCTCAGCAATTCTAAACGTTAAAGCCACATTTGTGTTTATGAGGGGTCCAACCTATTAGTTCCTGTTGGCCGCTTCCTCATAATATCTACGGAAGGAATCTTGCCACTTTGCACTGGAACTTTATTACTAAATACAAACTTTTGATTCTCATCTTCCGCAAAGTCGCTTTTATTCGTTACCGTTCAAATAGTGCACCCTGGTAACCACAATTTAAATCAAGATCTTTCCGGTTACTCTTACGTTGCTTCTAGTCTACTCCTTAACTTCCTTCGACTCTATTAGAACGGGAGACTTAATGTTTTAACATCGTCTCTTTATTCTTCCTCACCAATAATATACCACCTTTAGTAACCGCTTTCAAGGATTAATTAAATACTTGTGATAGCATTAATAATATTGCGACTAAATTATTTAAACCGTGTAATAGCATTGAGTTTCGAATATCCTCACTTTCCCGGTAAATGTATGCTAAAGTCATCCCCAACATACAATACAAGAGGAAACTAATAATATTCGTGCTAACATGTCCAGCCGAAAAAACAATCCCAGATAAAATTACTTTTGGCCAGAAAGTATTGGGCTTAAAGAAAAGATTCATTAATACCCCACGAAAAATCAGCTCTTCCGCTATCGGAGTCAAAACCACCGCTGAAATTGCAAATACAATTGTTACTAATGGGTTATGGCCCAATATCGCCATTAGACTTTGATTATTCGCTGTTTCTGTCTGGTGGTAGATTAATACGTTCAGCACACCAAGAATAAATTCCCCTATTAAAATAAACAGGTACCCACCAAGGATTAACTTCCAGTTAATTCTCTTTCTAATTGGTAACTGGTTATAGCGGTGGTATGTTTGTCGAGCCCATATGATAATAAAACCGAATAATAGAAGAAAAAGGAGAACTAACCCAATGGTCTTAATGGTTACCCTGTTGCTTCGATTAGCAATTTGCATTGCAATCGGTGGTAATTCTATACACAAGAAAAAGGCTGCCATTAAACAGCAACGCTTAATAAGAGAAAAAATTTCACTCATTTTTGTTGCCCCTTTTTTGTTCTTGAAGGCGCTTTTGTTTTCGTCGTTGGTAACTCCATTTTGCGGTTACCTTCGTTACCATCAAGTTTGCAACCACAAATCCTAAAATCCATAAAATATACATCGACCAGCCAGAAATTACTTTACTAATCGTTAATGCTACTAAAATTGCAAAAATAATTAATGGGGGTAATACTACTTTTAAGATTAATTCTGCTTTCACTCTTTAAATCCTCCATCATCTTGTTCAAAAAGTATCTCTCAGTTACATTGCATCCTAATCCTGATGGAAAACATCTTCCAAAATTTGCTTGGTTGTTGCCATTTGCGTTCCGCGAGAACGGACATAATCGATCTGTGAGATAAGAATATCATAACTCCACATTGAAGACAGATCTTTCTCGTTAAAATAGTGGAGATTTAACGTAATCTCATTTAAATCGTGGATCATTCCCGAAAAGTCGTCCATCCCTTGGTATTGTTTTGTTCCAATAACCACCGGCAATTCGTTGTCAGCAGAGTCTTTTAATATGTTCATGAGGATGTTCCCGCTTGTTATTTCTGGATGTTCATCAATAAACTGTTGCACTTGCCAAATATCGAAATAGTGGTGTTCATGAGCTACCTTAGTTTTTTCAGAAACAGTTGTTAAGTAGTCGGTTTGATCATTGACAGTAATAATACTATCAAGGCGAATTGCAATCAAACCGTTAATTTTTCCATCCCAATCAATACTAATCATCAAGCAAAAATGATTATCAATGCCCACTACAAAACCAACGTTAAAATAATCATCATTTTTGATATTATGTACTTCAATCAATTTTCCCTGCTGTTTAGCAATGGTTAATTGAATTTTAACATCCTGCTTATCTGATTCTCTCAAGTATTTGCCTCCTAATTGTCGTTTGATTAATCAAATAAAAATTTACAAAAAATAGTCTACCAAGAATCATAAGGAAAATTCAATTCTTAAGTAGGTATAAACCGATAAGTAGTTATCTCTTCATACAAAATATATCAAAAATTAAATAGGAATCCACAATATTTTGTAGTAAGATAGTGCTTGTGTTTAAAATTATAGTAAAGAGGGGCCATTATGGTGATAATTACTGCAGGAATGATTGGGGTCGGCAAAACTACCTTAACTGGTAAAATTGCAGAACATTTAAATACAAAAGCTTACTATGAACCAGTTGGTGAAAATCCAGTATTACCACTTTATTATGCAAATCCAAAACAATACGGATTCTTATTGCAAATCTACTTTCTTAACAAGCGATTTTCAATGATCAAACAAGCATTATCCGATGATAACAATGTTTTAGATCGTTCCATCTATGAAGATGCATTATTTACTCGCGAGAATAATGCAGAAGGAAACATTAGCGATACAGAATTAGAGGTCTACCTTAAATTATTAGATAACATGATGGCTGATCTTAATCGGCTACCAAAAAAAGCTCCTGACTTAATGGTTTATTCTGAAACAGATTTTGAAACAATTCTTTATCGCATTAAGAAGCGTGGTCGGGATTACGAACAAGTTGATAAGAACCCTGAGTTAAAGGATTACTATTACAAGATGTGGAATGCTTATAAGGATTGGTATCGTGATTATGATGCCAGTCCAAAGATGAAAATCGATCTAGAAAAGTACGATCTAGAGGATCCACAAAATGTCAAAACTGTTCTTAGTATGATTGATGACCGATTAAAAGATATTCGCAACTAATAAAAGCTTTATTAATCAGTATAGCGATAGCTTAGCTAAAGTTGATCCATTCAGTGAATTAACTTGGGTTAAGCTATTTTTGTATCTAATGTTTACTGGAATAATGAATAACATCCTGTAAATTGGACATTCTCAACTCCCCCTTCTCTAACTCACAAGAAGCTTCTTTAAACCAGTAAGCGCTCCAGCCGATGCGGCACCACCAACAACTGAAACAACTGGTGAAAACTTTTTGTGTTTTGGAGATGTTTGTTGGTGAAGTTCTCTCAAATGAGATCTTCGTGGCATTTTATATTGCCAACTATTTATAATTTGACTTTGAGTATTTCCATCTTTTTTCGGGTCGTCATACCTTGTTAGTTGATAACTATCAATAATCTGATTCAGCTTCTTATCATAATCAGGATCTGTCGCATAACGGCCGACAAGGGCATGGGTTGCTTCACGGTAGCTTTTTACCACCGAACGATGTACTTCCCTATATAAGGGTTGCTGGAGCGTTTTAGCATAGTCCTGTAAGGATTGCTTGGTACTAGTATACGAACGAAAAATGTCCTGAACCTGCGTTGATTGAGAACCAACAAATTCTGTCGTTGGCTTTAATACGCCACGCCCATTATATTTTCCTTTTACACCAAATAAATTATGGTGCGGTGCTAGACTAAGATCGCTCGTTCCCCAATTGCTCTCTAATGCTGCTTGGGCAATGATAATGGATGGGTATAGATCATAATTTTTACCAATTTGTCGTGCATCATCAGCAATCTGATTAATAAAGCGTGCTTGGTTTGGTAATGGCTGCTTCGGTAAATACCTTTTTTGATCAACTAATTGGTCAGAGAAGGTATTTTCTTTTGCTCCCGTTTTTTCCTGAGTCTGTGCTTTTGCCTTTTCAATTCCTCGTTGGTAAGCAGCTTGTTCTACGTGATCACCAAACGCATGGGTTCTTCCCTCCTCCTGATCCGCTATTCCTAACTGAAATGCTTGACGATATTTCTGTGTTGCATTATGGAACTGAAGTAAGAATTCACGTGTATACTCATCACCGTGACTTCGTAGCACTTGTGCGTCTACCACTTCTTGGTTAATCACTGCAACTTCAGCAGCATTTCGTGCGTCATCCTGTTGACTGGCAAGAGCAGGTAACGCTGTATTAAGTGAAACTAGCATTACAACTGTTCCTAAAATCACATTATCATTCATTTCTTATGTCACTCCCGTATTAGTCCTCTAAATAATCAATACGGAATAAATTTAACTTTACATTTTTAAATTCAGAAGTTATTTGAGCACATATAAATCTCCATTAAATAATAAAGGATTAGTAATGTTTCTTTATCGAACATCACTAATCCTTTATATCCTCATACTAGTAAATTATTACTGGTTCATTAACTTCAAGGCTATTATATGCCCCAGCAGCGTCGCTTGGATGCATATTAGCACAACCATTTGAACCGTCATTTAGGTAAGCCGTTTTAGACCAATTATGCCGCCATGAAGCATCATGGAAGCCACAACCACTATCGGTAAATTGAGCCCAGTATTGAACCTTACTGCTGTATTTAGAACCATTATCGCTCGTCCCCTTTAGAACTGAAGGAGATTGCTTATACATGATATACCAGACTCCCTTAGGTGTTTGGTCAGCCTTATTACTCATCTTTCCAGTAACAACGTCTACATCGTCTACACACTTACCATTTTTGTAGAACCAGGCATGCTGATCGGCAATTGAAATAACAGCATAGGTATTACCAATACCACCATTTTCTGTTACCCCATAACCAGTCCCGCGACGATTATAGCCAATTCCATAAATATCTGCCTTAGCATCTACAGAAGATTTGCCAGTTGCAATTGCGTTAGCTAAAGATTTGCCGGCACGCTCAGCACTTATCTTCCATCCGTAACTACCATCCCTTGTAGTAGTTATCTCCTTACCATCAGGAGTCTTGAATTTAAATGCTTTACCTAACGTTGCTTGCTTTTTATTAATCTGCTTAATCTTCTTATCTATAACAGACGTATTAAAGTGATATTGGCCATCTTTATAGGTAGCACTCGTAATCACGTCACCCGTTGTTAAGTGATAAGTCTGCTTTTCAACTTTATAGCTAACCTTTTTTCCGATTAACTTTTGCAATTGTTTCTTTTCGTTTTGCACAGTTTTGCTATCTGGTGAAAGTGGTTGTTGTTGCTTAGCGGTAAGATAAATCTTACTGTTGGTTGCTTGAGAACTTAATTGGTGAAGAATCCGTTGCTCATCAATCTTTGTTCCCTTTTGTCCCTTATGAACTGTCACCTTGTCGTCACGAAGTTCAGCGTAAGCATCTACTGGCGCCTGTCTGCCTCGATTTTCTCGTTGAAGAATTGACTGGACAGTTGCTTTCTTTGTTTCGTACTGACTGAGATCCTGCTTGCCGGGCTTTAACTCTAGAGAGTAGGGCTTTCGAGAAGGGAAGAATGTAAACTGTTTGTGAAAGACATTCTTTACCTTAGCTTCATCTGCTGATGTAAATACATAATCAGTATCGGATCCGTCATAAATTAAATGACCATTTAGGTAAACCTGATTACTATTTTTCGTTGTCTTAACCTTTTCCAGGGCTTGCTTAGTAGTCAGACCACCAACGTTAATTCCATTAATAGTAACATTCTTGTTAAAGTGGTGTGCCTGATGCCACCAATTAATTCCAAGAACAATGACTAATAACGCAATAATCACTAATAACCAGTGCTTTAATTGAAAACGCATTGAAAATACTCCTCACGTCGAATCAGTAATAGCAAAGTATCGACTGTCATATTTTACCACGATCTAGTAAAATTAGCATATTTTATCGAACATACGTTACTAAATTATTACTTTTACTATAAAAGAAAAGCCCTTGAATTTGGGTAACTCCAAACTTCAAGAACTTTTTAATCAATAATTAAATTTCAGGATAGCTGCTTTCCTTAATATCTAATTTCTGATTGTTTAAGTCGGTTTTAACTACCGTCACATCACAAGGGGCAATCCGAACAGTGTAGGCTGCAGTCGAACCAACAATCAATCGGCCAATTGCGTTTAAGCCGGTGGCACCAATTACAATTAAATCAATCTCGTTGTCCTTTGGGTACTTTTCAGCTAATTCTACCTTAGCATTACCAATTTCAACATCGGTATGAACTTCTTTTACCCCAGCATCCTCAGCCTTTTGCTTATTTTCAGCTAACCGTTTGTTCATCTCTTGAATAGCAGAATCATAAATGCTCTTATCAACAAAGCCAAACCCACTTGGACTTGTTGTTGGATAGCGTTCACCATTAATTACACTAAGTAAGTACAATGCTGCATCGTTTTGCTTTGCAATATCAACAGCCTTTGAAAAGGCCATTTCTGATTGCTTTGAACCGTCAATTCCGACAAGGATCTTTTGATAACTCATATTGACACCTCCAGAAATTCTTCTACCTTTAACCTTATTTTACCATATTGCTTTAGTGGCGATTAATCTGTTACCAGGTTATTAATTGCTTGCATGTAAATTGCCATTGAAGTAATTAAATCGTTAACAGGCTGAAATTCATTTGCTTGATGCATTGTATTTGGTGTATTAGGCATAAGAGCACCAAAAGCAACGCCACGCTTCATTAGCCGGCCATAAGTTCCGCCACCAACTACTTCAGGCTTAGCATTTTGGTCACCACTAATATCAATATATGCTTCCATTAATGTCTTAACAATTGGATCATCAGGATCAACATAGTGTGGTAGTTGGCCGTCACCTTGATTAACAGTGATGGCTAGTGACTTGGTTATCTTTTCAACCTTGGCTTGAATTTCATCTGGAGTAATTCCCTTTGGATAGCGGAAATTCATGTTAATTTTACCGCCATTCTCTTCATCATAATTTAAAATTCCAGCGTTCATCGTTAATTCACCCATTACATCATCGGTAAATGAACAGTCAAACTTCTCCATTCTCGTATCAAGGTGAAGATACTTAGCAAGAAAACTAATGAAACTAGCAGCACCACCAGAAAAATCATACTTATTCAGGAAGGTAGCCAGATATGTCCCAGCATTAATTCCCTTTTCCGGCTCCATCCCATGAGCGGCCTTACCAATCACAGTCAATTTTAAGCCATCCATTGTTTCCTCGACCTTGCCAGTTACTGGATTGTTTTCGATAAACTGTCCAAATTCGCTTGTTACCTGTTCCTTATCTGGTACTGTAATTTCAGCAACTGCTTCACGAGGAACCATGTTGAACCGCAAGCCAGATTGGAAACTCTTAAGTTGAGCTTTGCCGCTATTACCTGCTGGAACGTCAAGGAGCAACGAGAATTGACCCTTTTCACCGTTAATTACTGGAAATTCTGCATCCGGTGAGAAGCCCATTGTCGGTGCCGGTTCAACTTCAAAGTAGCGGTGCATCCCCGTCCAATTACTTTCCTCGTCCGTTCCCACAATAAAGCGGACCTTCTTATTAAACTTAACTCCCTGATCTTTCAAATATTTAAGAGCGTAGTAGCAAGCCATTCCAGGCCCCTTATCGTCAGAAGCGCCCCGAGCATATAAATTACCGTCCTTAATAACGGGATCAAACGGATCAGTATCCCAACCCTTTCCAGCAGGCATCACATCAAGGTGAGCCAGAATTGCTAAGGTTTCATCACCCTCACCCCATTCTGCATATCCTACAAGATTATCAATATTCTTCGTTCGGAAGCCATCTTGCTTTGCCATCTTCAAAAATTCTTGCAGGGCTTTTGCTGGCATCGGTCCTAATGGATATTCATCCGTAGCTGCACTATCATCACGAACACTTGGAATCTTCAACAGGTTAGTTAAATCCTTAAGGTAACTTTTTTCCTGACTTTGTGCTGCTTTCATCCAATCCGTCATTTTATCAACCTCCGTTAATCTTTTCGTTAAAATAATGATACCATGAAAGTAGTAGTTTTCAGCTTGAAAGTACTTGATACAAAGGAGCATTAAAATGAAAAAATTAACTGATCAAATTCTTTTTGATGTTATTAAGCCACGTCCTAACGATAGTTTTAAGGGAACATACGGAAAGGTAACCCTAGTTGGTGGTAACCGCAACTTTGGTGGGGCAATTATTATGGCATCCACTGCCGCTGTTTGCTCGGGTGCTGGATTAGTTACGACTGCTACTGATCCAAGTAATTCAGGAGCCCTCCATTCGCAACTTCCCGAAGCGATGTTTGCTGATTTTAATAATGCTGATCAACTAGCATCCTTAGTTGAACCTGCTACAACGGTGGTCGTTGGTCCAGGTCTTGGGGATGACCAAACTAGTCTAGCCATTCTTAAAAATGTTTTTGAACACACTAACGAAAAGCAAAACGTTGTTATTGACGGTTCAGCAATTACCCTAATGGCCCGAGAAGACCTCGCTCAACCAAAGGGTAATATTATTTACACTCCACACCAAATGGAATGGCAGCGCCTTTCAGGAATTAAAATTGCTGATCAAAGTGAAGAACGAAATCGGGAAGCACAAGCAAAGTTAAATGCTACCGTTGTTCTTAAAAAGCACCATACAGAGATTTACACTAACGATGATGTCTACCAATTAACAATTGGCACTCCTGCTCAAGCCGTTGGCGGAATGGGTGATACGCTTGCCGGAATGGTTGGTGGCTTCACTGCTGAATTCTCTAAGACTCCATTAAAGGCAGTTTTGGCAGCCGTCTACGCTCATAGCGCAGTTGCAGAACAGATTGCCAAAAATCAATACATTGTTCTTCCGCATCAAATCAGTCGGTCCCTACCATCATTTATGAAAAAAATGGAAAGCGGCCAAACCGAGCACCAAATTGGTTTCCTGAACTAATCGCTTTTACAATTGAATTTAAAAACTGAAGAGGGTGAGAAAAAAGCTAAACTTTTTTCTCACCCTCTTCAGTTTTAGATTAATTCATATGGAATATTTGTCGTAATCTTTGTGCTCGACCGCCAAGCAACTTATCTGCAAGACGGAAATGGAGTGATAGGTAACCATAGACACCTGCACCAACAATAACGCCAATTACTAGAATGAAGAAGGCAGTATAACGCCCATAAGGACTAATAAATAAGCCTAGCAAAAGCATTATACCCTTAGTAATCACTAACATAACAAGTGAATATGCCAAAATTTGGTTGGTTGGCAATGCCATTTGTTCAAAGTTTAACCGGAATTCCTGGTTAAATGAATGAATAATAAGGTAATTAATAACCATCATCGCAATCCCTGTAGACAACAGTGGCCCTAATCCCTGAGCGATCCAAATACATGGGAATTGAATTAGCAGTTTGATTATTAATCCAATCCCCAAATACTTCATCATTCGGCGGTTCTCAGAAATTCCCTGCATCATTGCAGCTGCCACCGTATAAAGTCCAAGGGGAATTGCCATAAATGCTGCAAACTCAAGAACGATTACCCCAGCATGATTGTAACGGTAAAAGACCGTGTATACCTGCTGAGCAACTGCATACAAACCAAGAACTGCCGGGATCATGACAAAATAGAAGAGCATCAGAACGTTCTCAATTTGGTTTCTCATCCCTGTTTGATCATTTTTTGCCCGGGCCATTGCCAACAACGGAATTGCAGTAACCGCTAAAGCATTCGCTAAAGCAATAATAATCATATAAAGCTTATTAGCATTAAATGCGAACAAGGCATACAAAACATCAATCTGGTACTTGGTAAAATGCCCTACCAATGGCATCATTCGTTTAAAGCTGTACTGATCAATTAATTGGAAAAGGTTAATTCCTGATTCAATAATGATAAATGGGATTGATTGGTAAACAATCTTCAGAATTAATTCAGTTGTCGAGACTTCCGTAACTGGCTGTTCAATCGTCCCCGTTCCCTGCATAACTCCTCGATACTTTAGCCATGCTAAAAAGAGAACAACACAGGCCCCAATCGCTCCAATAAATGCCGCAAAAGTTGATTGGCTGACGGCACTGACCCAACTATCCTTTTGGATTTTCATGATCAGGTAAGTAGCCCCTAACATGTAAATTATCCGAAAAAGTTGTTCCACAAACTGTGAAATTGCAGATGGTGCCATCATGCTGTAACCCTGGAAAATCCCGCGACTAATTGCCATTAACGGAATAATAAAGATTGCCCAGGCTAACGACCGTAATACCGGGATTAAATTAGTATCGCCATTATAAACGATCGGCCATGAAGCGATATACATCATGACGGTTCCACAAATAACTCCCGACGCAAGCGCCATATACAGCGCAGAACGATTCAACTTCTGGCTAACCCCGTACTCGTTTAACCCATTATAGTGAGCAACAAGTTTCGAGATCGCCGAGGGAATCCCTGCAGTTGAAATGGTAATAAAGAGACTATAGATATTATATCCTTGAGCATACAAGGCATTGGCCTCATCACTATAAGCCCCTAGCCAGGTAACCCAGGGAATAATATAAATAGCCCCAAGAATGCGCGAAGTAATATTCCCCGCCGTCATCCATGCTGAGCCATTCAGCATTTTTGAACGAGCAGTATCTTTTTGCTGTCCTTCACTCATAACTCTTAAATCCTACCTTTTACTTTTTAAAATCAATACTAATCATTCTATCCTTAATAGAGCATCGTCGCAAATTATTTTAAAAAATCTTTGCTAGTATTGCTCCAAATCAACCGTTACCATTTTTACCACTGCTCCTGGATGCGCTGCTTGTACCTCGGCTAATTCACTAACTTGCGGAGCCTTTTCAAAATGGCCTAACTTATCGTTTAACGTAATAGCTAATCCTAGCTTAGCAAATTCCATTGCTGTTTCCATATTCTTCCCTTGAGTAAATGCTTCGGGAAGATCCGGAAAATCAACTTCAATCTGGTTATTTTTTTGTTGAAAAATTGCGGGATAACTAACAATTTCCATTTTAATTCCTCACTTTTTCTTTTTGAAACAACCAATATTTTACCACGAGCGAAAAAGATGAGACCGGAAAGTTAACTTTCCGGTCTCATCCTTTATGATTTTCTACTTAGCAACGATATTTACGATCTTGTTTGGAACAACAATAACCTTCTTAATATCCTTGCCATCCGTAAACTTTTGAACATGTTCATCAGCAAGTGCTAATTTTTGTGCTTCTTCACGGTCAATATCCTTTGCCATCTTAATCTTTGAACGAAGCTTTCCGTTAACCTGAACGATTATTTCAACTTCGTCTTCTTCTAATGCCTTTGGATCATATGTTGGCCATGGTTGGTAAGCAATCGTGTCACTGACATTAAAGTGACTCCATAATTCTTCAGCAACGTGAGGAATTACCGGTGAAATCATCTTAACGAACCCTTCCATGTACTCAACAGGAAGATCGTCAGCCTTAAATGCTTCGTTAACGAAGACCATTAATTGGGAAATAGCAGTATTGAAGTGCATCCGTTCATAATCTTTAGTAACCTTCTTAACAGTTTGGTTGTAAACCTTAGTTAACTTCCCGTCATTGAAGGTTGAAACCCGATCACGAAGGTGGTTATTTTCATCCATCAACAAGCGCCATACACGTTGAATCCACTTGTATGAACCATGAAGTCCTTCCTCATCCCACGGAACAGATTCAGTTAATGGTCCCATGAACATTTCGTAAAGCCGAAGAGTATCCGCACCGTACTTCTCAACAATATCATCTGGATTAACGACATTTCCTTTAGACTTGGACATCTTTTCGTGGTTAGCACCAAGAATCATCCCCTGGTTAACCAACTTCATAAATGGTTCCTTAGTAGGGACAAGTCCTAAGTCATAAAGGACCTTATGCCAGAACCGAGCATAGAGAAGGTGAAGAACAGCGTGTTCCGCACCACCAACATACAGATCTACTGGAGACCAGTAATCTAATGCTTCTTTTGAGGCAAATTCCTTATTGTTGTGTGGATCAGTATACCGGAGCCAGTACCATGATGAACCAGCCCATTGTGGCATTGTGTTAGTTTCACGAAGGCCATGCCGACCTTGATCATCATAAACATTGACCCAGTCCTTAACGTTAGCCAATGGACTTTCACCAGTACCAGATGGTTCAATGTTATCAGTATCAGGCAGCTTCAATGGCAATTCGTCTTCTGGAACTAAGGTAGTCCGACCATCATCCCAGTGAATTACTGGGATCGGTTCACCCCAATAACGTTGCCGACTAAAGATCCAATCACGAAGACGGTAATTGACCTTCTTGTGACCTGCATTATGTTCGTCAAGCCATTCAATCATCTTCTTTTTGGCATCAGCAATATTCAAGCCATCCAAGAAACCAGAATTAATGTGCTTACCATCACCGTCAAAGGCACCTTCTGAAAGATCAGCACCTTCTATAATTGGCTTAATTGGTAAATCAAACTTTTTGGCAAAGTCATAGTCACGTTGATCACCAGATGGAACTGCCATTACAGCACCTGTACCGTATGATGCTAGGACATAGTCACTAATCCAAATTGGTAACTTTTCACCATTAACCGGGTTGATAACGTATGAACCAGTAAATACCCCAGTCTTATCCTTATTCAGATCGGTCCGTTCAAGGTCAGAACGCCGGGAAGCTTCTTCTTGATACTTCTTAACAGCTTCCTTATTTTCAGGAGTAGTTAATTGATCAACTAACTCTTGTTCAGGAGCAAGCACAACGTAAGATGCACCAAATAACGTGTCCGCACGAGTAGTAAAGACTTCAATCTTAGTATCTTCGTCTCCCGCAACTGGGAAGTAAACAGAAGCCCCTTCTGAACGCCCAATCCAATTACGTTGCATCTCCTTAACGCTTTCTGGCCAGTCGACAAGATCCAGATCATCAATTAAACGGTCTGCATAGGCAGTGATTTTCAAGACCCACTGCTTCATTGGCTTCCGGTAAACCGGGTAGCCACCACGCTTTGTCTTACCGTCTTCAACTTCTTCGTTAGCGACAACGGTTCCACCCATAAAGTCAGGTGCCCAGTTAACCATGATCTCGCTTTCGTAAGCTAAGCCCTTCTTATAGAGCTGCTCAAAGATCCATTGAGTCCACTTGTAGTATTCTGGATCAGTCGTATTAACTTCCCGATCCCAATCATATGAGAAACCAAGTGATTGGATTTGGTTGCGGAAATGATCAATGTTTTGGTTAGTAAAACTCTTAGGATTATGACCAGTCTTCAATGCGTATTGCTCTGCAGGAAGACCGAAAGCATCCCAGCCCATTGGGTGTAAAACATTGTATCCCTGCATCCGCTTCATTCGTGACATCACATCAGTCGCGGTATAACCTTCTGGGTGACCAACGTGAAGTCCCTGGCCAGATGGGTAAGGGAACATATCCAAGGCATAGTATTTCTTTTGATCCTTGTTTAAGTTAGCCTTAAATGTCTCATTCTTTTTCCAGAATCGTTGCCACTTATTTTCAATGGCAGTGTGATCATAAGCCATATCTTTCTCTCCTTTATATTTGCATAGTTCTTCTGTTTGATCGTAATAAAAAAGCCCCGTAGAAACCTGTTCTACGAGACGAATTTACTCCGCGGTACCACCCGAATTTCCATGGTTAAGTCCATGACACTTCACGCCATAACGCGGCAGACGTTATTACCTACTAAATTTCAGCAATAATCTTTTTGGACGAGTTCATTGTTAGTAACCCTCGTGTTTACAGCACCACACGATCTCTGAAGAATTAACTAACAGTTACTATTTCCAATTCGATCAAATATTTAATAAATATTCTAACAACCAGCATTCGTAAATGCAAGCACCAAACTAGCCAAGAACCTTCTTTAGTTCTTCAACCTTATCCAGTTGTTCCCATGGTAGTTCAACATCAGTCCGGCCAAAATGACCATAAGCTGCAGTTGGTTCGTAGATTGGTCGCTTAAGGTTAAGCATCTTAATAATTCCCGCAGGACGAAGGTCAAATACCTTACGAACCGCAGCAATTAAGTCTGCTTCAATTCGGGTACCAGTACCATAAGTATCAATTGAAATTGAAACTGGCTCAGCGACCCCAATGGCGTAGGCAACTTGAATTTCAAGTTTTTTTGCATAGCCGGCAGCTACTAAGTTCTTAGCAATGTAACGGGCAGCATAACTAGCTGACCGGTCAACCTTAGTAGCATCCTTACCGGAGAATGCACCGCCACCGTGATGGGCAGCACCACCATAAGTATCAACAATAATCTTTCGACCAGTTAAGCCGGCATCCCCTTGAGGACCACCGATAACAAAACGACCAGTTGGGTTGATAAAGTACTTGGTTTGGTCATCAAGGTATTTTGCAGGAATAACCGCCTTAATAACCTGTTCCATAACATCCTTCTTAATTTGGTCAAGTGATACTTCTGGATCATGTTGCGTACTTAACACAACAGTATCAACCCGTAAAGGCTTGTCGTTTTCGTCATATTCAACGGTAACTTCAGCCTTTGCATCTGGACGGAGATAAGGAATAGTATTATCCTTACGAAGCTTAGCAATCCGTTGCATCAACTTATGACTAAGCATCAAAGTTAACGGCATGTATTCTGGTGTCTCATCAGTTGCGTAACCAAACATTAATCCTTGGTCACCGGCACCAATTTGATCAAGCGGATCAACTTCCCCTTCACGAGTTTCAAGAGAATCGTCAACCCCTTGAGCAATATCAGGTGATTGTTCATCAATTGCGGTAATTACTGCACAGTTGTCAGCATCAAAGCCATACTTACCATCTGTGTAACCGATCCGCCGAATTGTATCACGAACAACCTTTTGAATATTAACGTATGCCTTAGTTGAAACTTCTCCAAAAACCAATACGAGTCCGGTCGTAACGGAAGTCTCAACAGCGACCCGTGAATCAGGATCTTGTTCAAGCATTGCGTCTAAAATCGCATCACTGATTTGATCAGCAATCTTATCAGGATGTCCCTCAGAAACAGATTCTGAAGTAAATAAATGTTTTTCTACCATGTGTGTTAATTCCCCCATATGCAAGTTACAATTGAAACATTTAGTGGTTACAAGGCATCTTCACAGTAAAGTGAATCCTATCGGGAATTTGCTTTATAACGAGACCCATCTTAGCATAATTTGCTGACCATATTCAAACATAAATTGACTAATCCTCACGAGCATTAACCATCCCAACCGCAGTCATAAACGAATAAGCAGTCGTTGGTCCAACAAATTGAAAACCATCCGCCTTCATTTTTCGGGCCATCTTTTTCGATTCACTTGTTTGTGACGGTAGCCGCTTTCCGTTTAACTGTAACCGCTGAGGCTTAAAGTTAACGAATGACCATACATAGTTATTTAATGTTTCACCATCTGCTAATAGTTCTTGAATTACCTTAGCATTGTTGATCGTCGCCATGATTTTCCGCCGATTACGAATAATTGTTGAATCGTTCATCAAGCGCTTAAAGTCTTCCTGATCAAATACTGCCACCTTAGCTGCATCAAAATTAGCAAACGCCTTTTCAAAGGCAGCCTCGCGTTTCCAAATTGTTGACCATGACAGTCCAGACTGAAATAACTCTAGTGTCAGCATCTTAAATAATTCGCGATCATCATGTTCGGGAACCCCCCATTTTGTATCATAATAATTACGCATTAATTCAGATGTTTCCGCCCACAGTGGTCGTTTTGTTGTCATTTAATCACCTCATTAAATCTCTCTATATATTCAAAACGAGATAATTAAGCTTTTGCATCTTTTTTAACAGTATTCTTTAGCGCAAGAGCCAAAAGCAAACCAATAATTTCCACGAATAGCATTGTTAAGAAGACATAATGGTAACCACCAAGAGCGGCACTGAGGTTTCCCATTCCGTGGCTGAGGTTATGACTAGTTACGGTTGTCAAAATAATTGTTGATACAGCCACTCCGGTAGAACCAAGGACTTGCCGTACCGTTGTTATAACGGCTGTCCCATGGGGAACCAATTCATTAGGCAGAGAATTAGCCCCTAAAGTAACGGCAGGCATCATCACAAAGGCATTTCCACCCTCAATTACCATTGCACAGAGAATCATGATCCATAAACTCATTTGGTTAATTAAGAAGAGACCCACAAACCAGCCAGCAACTATCATTGCCATTCCGACAAGCATTGTTGGTTTAAAGCCAATTTTATCGGCCAGTTTCCCCGTTAACGGATTTAGAATACTTAGCAAGGCCGCCCCAGGAACAAGCGACATCCCCGAAACAAACGGACTGACTTTAAGCACTCCTTGGTAATACAACGGAAAAATAATTGTCGTAACAATTAAAGCAATGTAAGAGATTGAAGTTAGTAGAATTGCTAAATCGTAATTAAAGGTTTTCATTACCCGAAGTTCCAATAGCGGATTCTGGAGCTTTAATTGCCGAATGCAGAACCAAATAATTGCTAAAATACTTACAAGCAAGATTGTGCCACTGATTGTCCAGTTAATCTTAGTTTTACCGATTTGGTTGATTACGTACATTACACCAATCAAACCAATAGACAAGAAAACTGAAAGCCAGTCAAGGCTACTTTCGTGTCTCTGCATAACGTCCCGGATAAGTCCCGAGCCAGCCATAATAATGATCACAGTAATGATGATCATAAAGAAAACAAACAGACTCTTCCAAGTAAAGAATTTTAGAATAATCCCAGAAACAATTGGGCCACAAGCTAATGCCGAACCCATTACTAAGCCGGCAATTCCCATCGTTGTTCCCCGGGCTTCTCGCGGTGTTATCTCAAGAAGGACTGATTGATACGATGGGAAGAGGACGCCCACAGCAAAGGCCTCCATTGCTCGACCGATCATCATAAACCAGAAGCCAGATACTCCCCAACTAGCAGGTGTCAAAATAATCATCAATGAACCAATATCAAACAGAGCTAACGCACCAATAAACATGGTCTTAAAATTAAGGTTATTCAACATCCACGGACTAATTGGCATGCTGACACACATGACTAACATAAAACCGGTTGTTAGCCACTGCACTGTCGAAGCAGAAATTCCAAAGGCTCGCATTAACGTTGGATAAGCTGTCGACAAGGATGATTGACTAATCGACATCGTAAAGGTTCCAATTAATAGTGTAAAAATAAACCAGAACCGACTATATGGTCGGCCATTTTGATCAATTGACTCTCTCATGAAATCCCCTTCTTTAGAATTATTATTAATAATCAAATTGTATTATAAAGTTTAAAACCACAATTGTAAATGTTATACTTAACATAAATTAAAGCTCTTAAACTAGTGAGGTGAGTAAATTGGCTGAAGCAGAATTTGATCGAGCAATTGAACAACTTAGAGAAAATCACGTTAGGGTTACTCCTCAACGAAAAACGATTCTAAACTACCTAATTTCTCATCATACTCATCCTAGCGTGGAAATGATCTATGAGGATTTGAAAGGTAGCGTTGATAACATTAGCATGGCTACGGTCTATAATACGTTAAAGCTTTTCGTCGATTATAACCTTGTCATCGAATTGAAGAATGGTGATGGCAGCACTCATTATGACTACTTTGGTCATCCTCACTACCACGTTATTTGTGATAATTGTGGCCAAATTACCGATGTGTTTGACCCTCACTTTACAGAAATCAATAAGGATCTAGCCGCCATGACCAGGGAAAAAACTGGTTATCTCGTCACTGGTAATAATATTGAAGTCCATGGTATTTGCCCTAACTGCCAACGAAAATTACATTTGAATAGATAAATTAAAAAAGAGTGGAACCCAACAGAGAACTTATCATAGTAAGTCTTGTTGAGTTCCACTTTATTTTTGTTTTCGTGGCTGAGATAATGACGCAACTGCTAAAATTGCAAACCAGATCAAGGTAAAGATTAATGCTCCCAGCGTTTGTTTATCAAGACACAGGACAACCAAAACAAAGGCTAAAAAAGCTAATACTAAGTAATCAGTATACGGTGCCCCAGGAACCTTAAAAGGCCGTTCTTGTGGTTTTGATTGAAGGTACTTTAGGTGAGTCACAATGATTGTGGCCCAAATAAAAAGAAAACTGGTTGTGGCAATACTAGAAATTACCTTAAAGACTCCACCAGGCATTATCAAGTTTAAGACCGCTGCAATGGCAATCACCCCAGCAGAAATAATAACTGCCAGTGCCGGAACAGAATTTCGTGATAATTTACTTACTAACCTAATTCCTGGTCGATGCGACGTTGATGTTAACTCCGCAAGCATCCGCCCCGTTGTATAAAGCGAACTATTACATGCAGAAGCTGCCGCGGTGACAACGACAAAGTTAATTAAGCTGGCTGCTCCGCGTAAACCAATATCATTAAAGACCATTACAAAGGGACTTTTTGATGGTGCTAACCGATCCCAAGGATAGATACACATGATAACTGCCAGTGCAGCAACATAAAATAGCAAGATTTGAAACGGAATGGCATTTATTGCCCGGGGAATAACGTGACGTGGATTTTCCGCTTCGGCTGCTGTCATCCCAACCATCTCAATACCAACAAAGGCAAAAACCACCATTTGAAATGAAAGGATAAATCCTTTTGTACCAGCTGCAAAGAATCCACCATTATTAAATAAGTTCTCTGGTGAAGCAACATAACCACTGGTACTCTTAAAGCTAACTAGCATCATTCCTACCCCAACAAGAACCAGCAATGCAATTGCCAAAATTTTAATTAACGCAAACCAAAATTGTAACTCACCAAATGCACTGACAGTGATTAAATTAATGCATAGAAGGACAATTAACGTTAACAATCCTGGTATCCATTGAGGAACATGAGGAAGCCATAGCTGAAAATACATCCCAATTGCAGTGATTTCAGCCATCGCCAGTGCAATCCAACAAGCCCAATATGCCCAGCCTGTAATAAAGCTTACCCGTGGTCCAAGATAAACACGAATCGCATCAACAAATGAACGGTAATTAAGATCCGCCATTAAGAGCTCGCCAAGTGCCCGCATAATCCAAAAGCAGACAATTCCGGTAATAATATAAGCAAGTAAAATTGCGGGCCCTGCAGAGTGGATTGCTTGACCAGACCCTAAGAATAACCCGGTCCCGATTGTGCCCCCAAGCGCCATTAGTTGAATATGGCGGCTTTTTAGGCTACGCTTCATTTTATTTTGTGCCAATATAGTTCAATTCTCCTTAAATTTAATTTCTCATAAAAGCCATTAATAAACTATCGCTTTTTAGATTGTTTTATTTAATAATGGTAAATAGTTTATCCGAATTTTTATTGTATACCTTTTTCATGAAAGAGGGAATGAATTTGTTACACTGGTTTCCATTTTGCGGCTACTTTGTTATCGCACTCGTTTTAACAATCAATGCTTTTTCACGTTATCAGCAGTTTAGTAAACGATTAACGATTTTTGCTTTTCTCTGCTATTTTGTTATTATCCTTCGTCTTTGTTTAACTCCAGTTACTTTCAGCTTTATTACCGCTAATCGAAATTTACGCTACTTTCACGGGGTGCCATACAATCTTCTTCCCTTTCAACAGTTAGATTTAGAATGGTTCTTAAATGTTATAATGACAATTCCTTTAGGTGTTTTATTATATCTGGTCGGCCGAAAAAGTTCTTTTATTACTGTTCTTGCTTTAAGCTTTCTGTTCACATTTTTTATTGAAGGAAATCAATTTGTCTGCGACTTTCTTTTTCACATTGGTCGAGTAGCAGATATTGATGATATTATTACCAATACTATTGGTGGAGTAATAGGGTTTTACGGGATAAAATTGGTAGATCGAGGATTTATTGATAAAATAATTCATCCTTTTTTCCTATCATAAAAAAGTTTGGTACACTATTATTGATGAGGTGATTATAAATGATTTCAAACGAACAACGGGCCCATGACATTGCTATTGCCTTAGTTCAAGCAAATGGTAAAGACATGAAGCCAATCGAAGCTTATCACGAATATATCAACTACCTTCTACCAATTCTCAAAGAAATCGACAAGGATTTTAAGAACGGTATCAAGGAGCACATTTAAGAATCAGAAAAGCTGGAAGTTAATTTTCTCGGAGGCCAGGAAAAGTTTTTTTCTGACCTCCTTTTTTAGTACAACCATTATTTTCTTTTTTGCGGTATGATTAACTTGTCAGAGAAAGGAGCTATGCGCTATGAATAATGTTTCGCATCGGCGGTTCGACTGGTTTAGTTTACTGATTGGAATTCTTTTTATTCTTGGAGGATTTCTTTCGTTCTCACGACCAGATAAAACCTTACATTTATTGTCTGTTATTATTGGGGTTGTCTTTCTTTTTGATGGAATCTTTGAACTAACAATTCGGCGTCGCTTTCTTCGTTCACTTGGTGAGGGTACTGGCTGGATTGTAGTTCTTGGTATATTGAACATCATCTTAGGGATCATCTTTATCTTCCACCCCGGCTTCGGCACATTATACATTGCAATTATTTTTGCTATCTGGTTTATTTTGGATTCCATTATGGAATTTTCCGTTGGTCGTCTCTTCAAGGGTGTCAGTGGTGGTTACTACTGGTTAACTATTATCTTTAGTATTTTAGGAATTGTTCTAGGAGTAATCCTTCTCTTTAGTCCTGTTGTTTCAGCCTTAACAGTTGTTTGGATTATTTCTGTGTTCCTAATTATCTTCGGTGTCCTGAAGATTGTTCAAGCTTTTAATTAAACGAAAAAGATCCTAGCATTCAGTTTTTGAACGCTAGGACCTTTTTCGTTAGTCATCAATTAATCAATTTCAATCCGCGTATCGTCATCACTTTCAGCCTGCTTCTTTGGTAAAACAAGTGAAAGAACACCATTTTCATAATGAGCAGTAATGTTCTTCCGTTCAACATCTGGCAAACGGTATTGCCGACTCATTTGACCATAACGCCGTTCGCTATGAAGAATGTGACCATTCTTATCTGACTCGTCATCAATAGTGTCACGGTGACCAGTAATGGTTAAAATATTATTTGTGTAACTAATATGAATGTCTTTCTTGTCAAAGCCTGGCATATCAATCTTTACTTGATACTGCTTATCATTTTCTTCAATGTCAGTCTTCATGTGATCTTCAACTGGCGTAAAGTCAGAGAAGAAATCATCATTCATTAAGTTCCGCATGTTCATCATGTTATCCAAAAAGTTATTCCGACGTGTTAAATCGTTAGCCATAATAAAGCTTCCTTTCCGTTAACTTGATCTTGATTACATTACCTATCTTAATCACTAGAAGAGAAAGCGCAACTATTTTTAGCACTTTAAGCCAAGGAGTGCTAAAAATAGTTTTACCTTTATTGACCAATCCCTATATGACAAGTTTTAAGGGATTACTATTTCCACACAAAAATATAAATTTTAATTTAAATATATGAAACAATAATCATATGTTGTTCGGATGTATTTATAGAAAAAGAATGGTAGGATCAAATCGTAGTTAATTTAAGGAGGAATTTGATGATCACAGTACAACTAGGTCAGACAACTGTACCAGCAATTGGCGTTGGTACGTGGAATATTGGTGAAGAACCAGCAAAACACGCCGAAGAGGTAAAAGCAATTCAAACAGCAATTGATGCAGGAGCAACCGTCATTGATACTGCCGAAATGTATGGTCAAGGACGTTCAGAAAAACTTACCAGTGAAGCAATTAAGCCATTTGACCGGTCAAAACTTTATCTCATCGACAAGGTACTACCCCAGAATGCCGGTCATCAACGATTGGAAAAAAGTCTTGATCGGAGTCTTAAGCTAATGCAAACTGATTATTTCGATCTTTACTTACTCCACTGGCGAGGCGGAATCCCCCTTGCAGAAACGGTAGATGAACTAGTTAAGATGCAAACTAAGGGAAAGATTCGTCACTGGGGCGTCTCTAATTTTGATGTTGCTGATTTAAAAGAATTATGGGCACTTCCTCATGGTCGAGAATGCGTTGCTAACGAAGATCTGTATAACCTTAATCGCCGGGGAATTGAATATGATCTTCTCCCTCTGATGCGGGATAATAACTTACCATTAATTGCTTATTCACCGCTTTCTCAAGGGGATCGATTAAGCGGCAATTTAGCAGCCAATCCCCTACTAAAAGAATTAGCTGCTAATCACCAAGCAACTGTCTACCAAATAATGTTAGCCTGGGTAATTCGTGATCAGCATACCTTAGCAATTCCCAAGGCTGCTAGTCCGAAACATGCTCGTGAAAATATTGAGGCCTTAAACATCACATTTAGTCATGATGAGTTAGCTGCCTTAGCAAAAGCTTTTCCTAAGCCAACCCACAAAGAACCATTAAGCGTAATTTAAAATAATTTCACTAAAAATGGCTTTAGAAGTCCACGATTTTGGTCTTCTAAAGTCATTCTGTATTTATTCTTTTTCACTTAAAAATGAACTCCTAGTGCCATCCGGGCAAAGCGACTCATCTTATCTGGCCCCCATGCTGGCTCCCAGACGAGGTTAATTTCACATTCCGTGATCTCCGCTACCTGGAGAACGGCCTCCTTAATCATTTTATAAAGCAAATCACTGATCGGACAGCCCATTGTCGTTAAGGTCATCGTAATTTTACATTGTTGATCATTAACCTCAATGCCGTAAATAAGGCCCAAATTGACTAAATCAATCCCCAACTCCGGATCAATCACGGTTTGCAATTGCTTAAGGACCTCCTGCTCAACAGGGCTTAATTTCTCTTTATCTAACATAATAGCCCTCCTTAGCCAATCGAACCTTCCATTTCAAAACTGATCAGTCGATTTAGCTCAACTGCATACTCCATCGGTAATTTTTTCGTAAAGGGTTCTACAAAGCCCATGATAATCATTTCCGTCGCTTTTCTTTCGCTAATTCCCCGACTCATCAAGTAGTAAAGTTTCTCTTCGGAGATTTTCGAGACCTTGGCCTCATGTTCCATCGTGACATCCGAATTATTAATTTCATTAATTGGAATCGTATCGGAAGATGACTGGTCATCCATAATAATCGTGTCACATTCAACATGGGCCTTTGAACCGTTAGCTTTTTCGGTAAAGCGGATATTGCCCCGATAATCCGTTGAGCCACCCGTCCGTGCGATCGACTTGGAAACGATTGAACTAGAGGTGTTCGGGGCATTGTGGATCATCCGCGCTCCTGAGTCTTGATGAATGTGATCACTAGCCACTGCAATCGAAAGCATTGTTCCACGAGCTCCCTTGCCATTAAGGTAGACACTCGGGTACTTCATGGTAACTTTTGAACCGAGGTTTCCATCAACCCATTCCATTGTGGCGTTCTCGGCTGCAGCTGCCCGCTTCGTCTCCAAACTATAAACATTCTTTGACCAATTTTGAATCGTCGTGTAACGGCAATAAGCGTCTTTTAGAACATTCACTTCAACTACTGCGGCATGCAGACTATCAGACGAATAATTTGGCGCAGTACAGCCCTCAACGTAATCAACACTAGCACCTTCATCAACAATAATCAGTGTCCGCTCAAACTGCCCCGTATTCTCCGCATTCAACCTGAAATAAGCCTGGACTGGCGTCTTAACCTTGACGCCCTTAGGAACATAAATAAAGGATCCCCCAGACCAAACGGCACCGTTCAACGCAGCAAATTTATTATCAGCTGGTTTGACTAACTTTCCGAACCACTTTTTGAATAGGTCTGGGTACTTTTGTAAGGCAGTGTCAGTATCAGTGAAGATAATCCCTTGTTTAGCAAACTGTTGCTTCATGTTATGATAAACAACTTCTGACTCATACTGGGCAGCTGAACCAGCTAAATATTTTCGTTCTGCCTCTGGCACCCCAAGACGATCAAAAGTTCGTTTCAGTTCTTCAGGAACATCCTTCCAATCCCGGTACTTCTTATCGGTCATTTTCTGGTAATACAACATATTCTCCAAGTTCAAACCAGATAGATCTGGGCCAAATTTAGGCATCGCCATTTTTTGATAAGTATGAAATGATTCTAAGCGATAATCCAGCATCCACTGCGGCTCATGCTTTTCTGCCGAAATCTTCCGGACTGTTGCTTCAGTTAATCCGCGTCCCGTTGAATAAAGCGGCTTCACGTCATCATGAAAGCCATACTGATAATCTTGATTACCGAGGACATTATTTACATCTGTCACGATTACTTGTCTCCTTTTGCATTCTTGAGCAAGGCTTCTTGCAGAGCCCACCAGGCTAAAGTTGCGCACTTGATCCGGGCAGGAAACTCCATGATTTGGGTTAGCACCTGGGCATCCCCTAATTTTTTCAATTCATCTCTAGAGTGCTTTTCACCAATTGCTTCATCGGAAAAAATTTTAGCGATTGCTAGAGCTTCTTCCGTTGTTTTACCCATCATTACATCGGTTAGCATACTTGCTGAAGCCTGACTAATCGTGCACCCCTGACCAGTAAAACCAATATCAGTTATTTTGTTATCGGCATCCAGGTGAAGACTTAGGTTTATTGTGTCACCACAGGTTGTATTATGGAGCGTCTTTTTATTAGTAGCATTTGGCACAGCATAGTGGTGATGGGGGTTAGCTACATGTTCTAAAATTACTGCTCGGTATAATTGATTTAATTTATCTAAGCTCACCCTTAAAGAACTCCTTTGTTTCTTTGATTGCATTAATTAACTGGTCACAGTCAGCTTGATAATTATAAAATGCCAAGCTAGCGCGAACGGTCGAATTAGTTCCAAGTGAATGGACGAGTGGTTCAGCACAATGATGGCCTGCACGAACAGCTACTCCTTCCATATCTAGTGCTGTTGCGACGTCATGGGGGTGAAGAGTACCGAGATTGAACGAAACAACCCCAACATGCTGCTGAGGATTCTGGGAACCGTAAATTTTAACTCCAGGAATTGCCATTAACTTAGGCAATAAATAAGCCATCAATTCTGCATCTCGTGCCTTTACCTGCGCCATTCCAACTTGCTCTAAATACTTAACTGCCGTTGCTAATCCGATAGCCCCTGCAATATTAGGCGTGCCCGCTTCAAACTTATGCGGGATCTGATCCCACTTACTGTTGTCGAGCTGAACATCCTCGATCATTTCACCGCCAAACTGGTAAGGCGGCATTTGTTCAAGGAGTTTTTGCTTCCCATATAGAACACCAATTCCGGTTGGTCCCAACATCTTATGCCCCGAAAAAGCATAGAAATCAGCTGCTAATTCTTGCACGTCTACCGGAAGATGGCAGACTGCTTGAGCACCGTCGACAACAATAATTGCTCCATTCTGGTGAGCCAACTCCGCTAGTTTCCTGATTGGACTAACATTACCGAGAACATTACCAACGTGGGTCACCGCAACAATTTTCGTTTTAGCGGTAATCTTTTGTTTGGCATCGGCTAGATCAATTTCACCCGTTGAGGTTAAATTAATGTATTTTAAGGTTGCCTTTTTTCTGAGAGCTAACTGTTGCCAAGGAATCAAATTACTATGATGCTCTGCAAGTGAAATTACAATTTCGTCCCCCGGCTCGATATTCTGTTCGCCGTAAGTACTAGCAATTAAATTAATACCTTCTGTTGTTCCCCGAGTAAAAATAATTTCACGGGCAGCCGCAGCATTAATGAAGTGCTGAATAACTTTACGAGCATCCTCATACTGTTCAGTTGCCTTGAATGATAGCTGGTATGTTCCCCGGTGGACATTAGCATTTTCTTGTTGGTAAAAGCTTAATAACCGCTCAATAACGGATTTCGGTTTTAAGCTCGTCGCTGCATTATCAAGATAAGCAAGCCGTTCACCGTTCATTGTTTGACGTAATTCAGAGAAATCTTGACGAACAAGCTCCCAATTAGGCATTTTCCAGTAACTTCCTTTCCAAAATATCAACCATTTCTTGGCGGACGTTTTTATCAGGGACGGCAGTAATTACCGCACTCAAGAAGCCCCGGATTACCATTCGTTGTGCTTGATGCAGGGGGATTCCCCGACTTAATAGGTAGTAGAGCTGATCCTGATTAATCTTGCCGACACTCGCTGCATGCCCTGCTTCAACGTCATTTTCATCAATCAACAAAATGGGGTTGGCATCACCAGTTGCGTGTGGTGACATCATCAATAACCGATTTTGCTGTTCAGCTTCAGAACCATGTGCCCCGTGAACAATTTGACCAATTCCGTTAAAAATCAGCCGTGAATTACCAAGGGCGACCCCACGCTGATTAATTAATCCCTGTGAATGAGGGCTGCGATTTGTTACTCGATTATTAATCCCAAGTTGTTGGTCGTTTGCGGTTAAGGCAATCAGCTGGGAATTAGCATACGCTCCTTGACCAACTAATTCTGAATCAATTTCACCGACAGTGTTACATTCGTTCATTAGGCCAATTGCCCAGTCGACTTTAGCATAATTTTTTATAGCTGCCCGGTATTGATAATAGCTGGGACTTTGTTGTGCTAAGTGATCAAGTGAGGAAAAATGGACCTCACTATTTTCTTCAGCCATGATTTCCACAAAATTGGTTAACGGATTAGTTTGCTGACGAGAGGAAACCAAGTGATCAATAATCTGGAAACGACTATTTTTCCCCGCAACAATTAGCAGGTGAAAATTAATTGTCCCTTTGACAGTCTGATTAAAGTTAATCGTCAGGTGAATTGGCTTTTTCAATTCAACGTTACGGGGAACATATACAAAAAGGCCCTGATTAATAAAGGCAGTATGGTAAGCTGCAAGAAGATTTTCATCCGGTCGAATTACCGTTGCTAAGTACTTAGTTAGAATTTCAGGATGGGTCTTAATTGCTGAACCTAGCTCACTAATAATAACCCCCTGTTCCTTTAATGAATTAGGGAGCACAACCGTTACTTCCTCTGAACTCGCTTTTACTGTAACTTGATCAGGGTCCGTTAGCTGTTCAATCACTTTAGGAAACTGAAGAGGTGAAGACTGCTCAGAAATAAGCGGCCAATCTTGAAAATTAAATTTTGTTACTTTGGGCAACTGTGCAGTGGTTACATTCTGAAATGCCCTTTGGCGCAACTGAGTCAGCTCTTCTGGCTCCTTATTTGCTGCATACTGTTGAAGTTGAGACTTAAGGTGTGAATAATTAAAATTCATAATATCTATACCCCTACTCATCTTCATCAACTAAGTCAACTTTTAAGCCAAGCTCATCACGTAAGCCAGCATACCCCTCAGCTTCTAGTTTCTTTGCTAACTCAGGGCCACCATCTTTAACAATTCGACCGCCCATCATTACATGAACCGTATCGGGGACAATATAGTTTAACAGGCGTTGGTAGTGGGTAATAATTAGTGAGCCAAAATTAGCACCTCGCATGGAATTAACTCCCCGGGAAACGACTTTTAGAGCATCAATATCTAATCCTGAATCAATTTCATCTAAGATCGCAAAGCTTGGTTTAATCATCAATAGTTGAAGAATTTCATTCCGCTTTTTTTCACCACCCGAAAAGCCTTCGTTAAGGTAGCGTTCCGTCATTGATTCTTTCATGTCTAACAATGCAAGCTTTTGGTCAAGTTCCTTGAGAAAATCCATAATTGAAATCTGATCATCCTTTGGTCGTCGCGCATTCATTGCTGCTCGCAAAAATTCTGCATTGGTTACCCCTTGGATTTCAGCTGGATACTGCATTGCTAAAAACAATCCTTTTCGGGCACGTTCATCAACGGGCATCTCAAGGATACTCTCACCATTTATTAAAATATCACCTTGCGTAACGTGATAATTAGGTTGTCCCATAATTGTCTGGGATAAAGTTGACTTTCCCGTCCCATTTGGACCCATGATTGCATGAATTTCCCCGGTTTGCATTTTAAGATTAACGCCTTTGAGAATTTCCTTTTGTTGATGAGTTTCCTCATCTTCAACCGCAACGTGAAGATCCTTTACCTGTAAAATAGCCATATTTAGTGTTCACTCCCTAATAAAACACAATATCATGATGTCAATTACCTATTTTACCAGTTTCTCTTGGGGATGAATAACTAGATTAAGAAAAAGAAGTTTGATTCTTGTAATTAGACCCAATAAGTTCGAAATCATTAAGTGGTTGTTGGAGGATCAAAAAAAGCTAACTAGTGATGGACACTAATTAGCTTCTTCACTGTTATATAGCTAAGATCTGTTCCTCAGGAACTTGCTAGAGCTAGCAACCTCCTTCCTAGGCGCAAGTCGCCTTCGTCAGGAGAAATTGC
>ERZ841116.39-NODE-39-length-104838-cov-16.344168_pt1 | contig 104838 bp, 98 predicted proteins | sample MGYA00519875_ERZ841116 | MGnify/ENA primary metagenome ERZ841116 (study PRJEB31850, sample SAMEA3708889) | human gut metagenome | biome: human gut; feature: human-associated habitat; material: faeces | place: China | collected 2014 ... | reverse complement strand
ACACTCTTCTATTAATTACATGACACCAGAACAATGTGAATTATTAGCTAGAAGTGCAGCATAAAAAAGTTTGACTTTTTGTGTCCAAAATATTGACATAAGACCAAATTTTAATTATATTATGTATTTCAAACTTTATCCACAACTAGTAAACAAAAAACCTCTAAAATTTAGAGGTTTTTTATATAATTTTAAATTTTATTTATCTAAAACATATCCATAAGCTCTTACTTTACCCTCTTCTTTTTCAAGATAAACCCCTTGAATTTCTGGTGCAAATCCTGGGAAATTATTAATTCCTTCTTCTAAAATTAAGAAATACCTTTGAGCTATATTATTCCATCTTTCACCTGGAACTACACAAAATACCCCTGGTGGATAAGGAAGTGCTCCTTCTAATGCAATTTCTCCAACTATATGAGTTAAAGGAACTAATTTAGCATTATTTCTTTTTAATTCAACATTTGCTTCATTAGGATTCATAACATACTCTGGTAATGAATTTCTTCTAAATAATAATTTTTGATAAGTCTTTGCATCATTTTTCTTATAGAAATCATGCATTTCTTGACATAATCTTCTTATTGTATACCCTTTATAACGTTCCTCATACTTAGCATATAACTTAGGTAATACTTCACTTAATGGTGCATCTTCCTTTATAAGATTTTCAAATCTAACAAGGTGGTCAACAAGCCCTTTCATTTTTGAAGTGCTTTCTGCTGGTGTTAATAAAAATAATATTGAGTTTAAATCATTCTTTTCTGGTACAACTCTATGATCTCTTAAATAATTTGCTAAAATAGTTGCTGGTATACCAAATTCTTCGTATTCACCAGTTTCTACATTTATACCTGGTGTTGTTAGCATAAATTTATTAGGGTCTACAAAATATTGATTTTCTCCATATCCCTCAAATGAATGCCATTTTTCATCTGGATAAAATTTAAAAAATTCTATGTTGTTTGCTATTTCCTCAGTAGGATAATCCTGCCATAGCTTACCATCAACTACTGGTGGTATAAAAGGTTTTAATAATTCACATCTTTCTAAAATATCTTTTCTTGCTTCAACACCAACCTTTATGCAATCTGCCCAAAGCTTTCTTCCTGCTTCTCCATCTTGCATTCTTGCATTAACATCTAATGCTGCAAATAATGGATAAAATGGACTTGTTGATGCATATAACATATAAGCATTATTAAATCTCTTATGATCTACATACCTTTTTTGCCCCTTTAAATGACTATCTTTTTTATGAATTTGAGATGTTTGTGAAAAACCAGCCTGTTGCTTATGTATAGATTGAGTAACTAATATTCCTGGGTCTTCTGGTTTTAAATCTAATAATAATGGAGAACACTCTCTCATCATTGGTATAAATTGCTCATATCCAACCCAAGCTGAATCAAATAATATATAATCACAAAGATGACCTACCTTATTCACTACTTGTCTAGCATTATATATAGTTCCATCATAAGTTCCAAGCTGAATAACAGCTAATCTAAATGGTCTTTTTTCTTTTGCCTTTTCACTATCAATCTTAGCTGCTTCACTTCTTAAATATTCTTCGTTAAAGCAATGAGCATCTATTCCCCCTATAAATCCAAATGGATTACGAGCTGTTTCTAAATATATAGGTTTTCCTGCACTTGAAACTAAAGCTGAATTATATATAGACTTATGATTATTCCTATCAAATAAAACTAAATCACCAGGAGAAACTATTGCATTTATAACTACAGAATTTGAAGTACTTGTTCCATTCATAACAAAATATGTTTTATCTGCATTATACACTTTTGCTGCATATGTTTGAGCTGACATTGCTGGACCTTCATGTATTAATAAATCACCTAAATCAACATCTGCATTACATATGTCTGATTTAAATATATTTTCTCCAAAGTACTCATACATTGCTCTTCCTGCAGGATGTTTCATAAAATATTGACCACCTTGATGACCTGGACATGAAAATTGTAAATTTCCTCTTCTTGAATATTTGCTTAAAACATCAAAAAATGGAGGTAGCATTTCCTCTTCATATTTATCCGCTGCTTCATTTAATTCCTTACTAAATTCTTCTTCATTTATTTCATTAATATTTATTATCTTATTTACCTTATCTTTAATTTCATCACTAATATTCTCAGTTTCTTTTAATACAAATATTGATACTCCAAATTTAGTATTATATATGTCATTTATTCCTTCTATATCACTTTCATTAACTACAGCAACTGCTACATCAGTATAATCCGTTGTACCAACTTCTATAGTTTCTCTATCTGTGAAAAAATAACTTCTAGTTCTTTCGGTACAAGCAATCTTTAATGATTTCATGCCTATTCCTCCTTATGTCTTTTTAGTTTATCTATTTATAATTTACTTAATATAAAAATTATATTATATGTATATTTTATTAATTAACATCATAATTATATATTTAGCAAATTTTAATGTAAATGCTATACTGAAAAACTATAATAAATAATTATAGCTAGCTTAAACCATTTCCTTAATTATAAAATAAATTTAATCAATTAAAACTAATACTAAAATTAAAGACTGCATAAAATACATATTTCTTAAATTCATTTTATGCAATCTTAATTATTTATATTATTTATTTTAAACTATATATGGTAAAATAAAAGTAAATTCTGTTCCTTCATTTAATTTACTTTTTACCTTAATTTCTCCACCATGAAGTTTTATTACCGATTGAGTTAATGATAATCCTAATCCAACTCCATTTTTTGAATAACTATTAATTCCTTCACATCTATAAAATGGTTTAAAAATTTCATCATAATCCTCTTCCTTTATACCACTTCCAGTATCTATTACTTTTACTTCAATAGTATTTAGATCTTGATAACATAATATATCTATACTTCCATTAATTTTATTATATTTAATAGAATTTTCAATTACATTATAAAATGCCCTATATAACATAATTTCATTTCCCTTTATTTTATTTTTTATATTATATGAATTTAATTTTAATTTTATATTTTTTTTATTGGCAATAATAGATAAATCATCAACTATATCTTCTAATATCTCATCTATGCTAACAATTTCATTTAAAGGTGCATTTTCCTGTCTTATTATATCTAATAATGTTTCTATTATTAAATTCATCTTTAATATAGACTTTTCTACAACCGCCAAAGTTTTATCATATTCCTCTAAACTTTTGCAATTACTGCTTTTTAAAACATCTATATTTGTTTTAATTACTGCTAATGGAGTTTTTAACTCATGTGCCACACTAGAATTAAACCTTTTTTGTGATACAAATGCATTTTCTAATTTTGCTATCATTTTATTAAAAGAAATTGTAAGTTCTTTAATTTCATCATTTGCTCCCTTAATACTTAAATTGGAATTTAAATTATCCTCATTTATTTTTTTTATATTTTTATTTAATTCTACAATTGGAATTAAAGCATTATTTACTACAAAATAAGTGCACATTCCACCAATAGTTACTACTAAAATAAATGCAATTATTGAAAGCCAATAAATTCTTGATGTTGTCTCTTCTATAGCTGATTCTATTGATATCTTATCAATTTCATCTTTAAAATCACCATTTAAATCTATTTTAATATCTTCTGTATTTGAATTAATTATTCCTTTTAGCTGTGGAACTGTATGCCTTACATCATAATTAATACTAAAAACAAGAATTCCACTAGTTATTGTCATTATTAATACAGTAAATAATGTAAGTTTCCATTTTAACTTTATTTTTATATTATTCACTAGTTATACCTCCAAATAAATATCCAACTCCTTTAATTGTTTTAATCATATTTTCATTACCACTAACAGCTGTTAATTTTTTTCTAAGAGAATATACATGAACTCTTATTACTGTTGTAAATGGGTCTGTATTTTCATCCCAAACATGATTTATCAATTCTTCGGAACTTATAACTTTATCTTTATTTTGAACTAGATATTTTAAAAGTGAATATTCTTTCAATGTTAAATTAAGAACTATATCATCATATGTAACTTTGTGTTTAGATACGTCTATAGATAATTTTCCCTCTTTTAAAATTGAAGGTTTACTTGCAAACTCTCTTCTCAAAAGAGCTCTTATCCTTGCCGTTAACTCTAAAAAATCAAATGGTTTTACTAAATAATCATTAGCTCCTAAGTCTAATCCTTTTATTCTATCCTCAATTTCTCTATTTGCAGATACAATTATTACTCTTGTGTTTATATCTTTTTCTCTAAGCTTTTTTAATATATAAAATCCATCTACCTTTGGCAAATTTATATCTAAAACCAATAAATCATATGTATTTAAACTTAAAAAATCTAAAGCATCTTCTCCATCCATTGCTACATCAACGGCATAACCTTCATTTTTTAATCCTCTTTGTAGAGCATGTACTATATCAGCTTCATCTTCTACAATTAATAATCTCATCACATATTCCTCCTATTTTATAAATAAAATGGAGCTATCGCACCCTGAAAAATTATACACCATATATTGTACTATTTATTCTTAATGCGATAGCCCTATTTGTTAATAATTATAATATACAAATTTTAATTATACTACAAGGAGTTTTTTATTATTATTAATAATTTTATTATTTTTTATTTTATTTATTCAAAACCTGCTGCCTTTACTTCTTCTCTGAATTTTTCATCAAAACCAGTTACTTCTACATTTTTTCCATCAACTGTTAAGCTTACCCCATTTTTAAGGTTTGCTAAATCCTCTTCACTTAATTCAAAAGAAATATCATCACTACTTCCTTGATAATTATTTGAATTACTAGTTGAATTATTATAAGAATTATTATATTTATTACTATTTACTACTTTATCAACACCATTATTGGTATTTTTGTTACTATTATATGAACTTTCAGTTTTATTATTGCTTGATTTGCTTGCTACACTATTACTTGCTCTTCCTCCAGCAAAACTTAATAAACCTACTATTGTTAGCGCTAATACTCCAAATATTAATGATTTTTTCATATCTTATCATCCTTCCTTACATAAAACTTTTCTGATAACTTAATTTATTAATTATTTTATTTCTTAGGTTATCTCTTCTATGTTTTTATGATAACAAATCAAATGTAAAATCATCGTTAATTTTTAAAAATATTTATATATTATTTGTGAACTACTCTCCAATTATAGAAGTGGGGGCTTCTTGGTGAATATACCTAGCGGTAATAAATAAATATCTTTCCATCCAACTCACATTTACGGTGGAAAATGGGTGGAAAGATATATTTTTTAATACATATAAACCTTTATAAATGTCTATATTACTTAACTAACCTTACTACCGTCTCCGCATGAGGAGTATTTGGGAACATGTCCTTAACTGTACTCCTATCCACCTTATAACCATTAGCTAATAATACATCTAAATTTTCAACCATTGTTTTCGGATTACAAGAAACATAAATTATTTCAGGTGCATTAAATCTAATTACATAATCTAAAGCCTTTGGAGAAACACCACTTCTTGGTGGATCTAAGATGATTATATCTGGTTTATCCTTAACTTTTTTAATAGTTTCAGCAACATCACCAGCTATAAACTCACAGTTATTTAATCCATTAAGCTTAGCATTTTCTTTTGCAGCTTCAACAGCTTCTTCAATAAGTTCAAGTCCAACAACCTTCTTTGCATTAGGTGCTGCTATTTGACCAATTGTGCCTGTTCCACAATAAAGGTCAAATACAACCTTATTTTCAGAATCTCCCATAAAATCTCTAACTACACTATAAAGAGATTCTGCTCCCTTAGAGTTAGTTTGGAAGAATGAAAATGGAGATATTTTAAATTTAAGTCCTAATAAATTTTCAACTATGTAATCTCTACCCAATAATACATTTACCTTTTCTGGTATAACAGCATCAGATAAAGAATTATTTTCAGTATGTAATACAGATACTAATTGCCCCTTATAGTTTTGAGATTTAATTAATTCAGTATATTCAGTTAAGTCAAAATCAACTTGAGTTGTAGTTACTAAGTTAACCATAAGTTCACCAGTATTAGTAGCTTTTCTAATAACTAAGTGTCTTAAATAACCTTCTCTTTTCATTACTCTATAATAAGGTAATCCAGTTTTTCTAAAATACTCTACAGTTGTTTTAAGAACAGTTCTAAAATCTTCATCAACTATCATACAATTATTAACTGTTAATACACCAAATGACTTACCTTTCATATGCATTCCTAAAGTAAGCTCTCCACCTTTTTCTAAGTCACCAAATGTAAATTCCATCTTATTTCTATATTCCCAACAATTTTCACTTTCCTTAACTCCAAGATACATTCCCATAGGTAAATCTTTAGAATCAAAAAGCTCACATATTTCATCACTTAAAAATTCTAATTGTTTTTCATATGTTAAGTTTTGAGAACTACATCCTCCACATAATCCAAAGTGAGGACATGGTGCTGGTATTTCATATTCAGCTCTTTCAAGAACTTCTACAAGCTTTGCTTCTGCATATGTATCTCTTTTTTTCTTAACAGTTGCCTTTACCCTTTGTCCTGGGAAAGCTCCTTTTACATAAATCTTCTTTCCTTCACATTCTGATATTCCTGTTGATGGGAATTCTAAACTATTTATCTTTAATGTTAACTGACTTCCTCTTTTCATCTTGTACTCCAATCCTTATATTTAATTTATATACTTAGTTTTAATTAATAATTTTATAATAAAATTTTCAAGCATATAATTGTTTTAACTTCTAACTTTTAATATTATACATTAAAACAAAAAGAAAAACACCTCTATAATTTTTATAGAGGTGAACCCTTTTATCTAAAGATGAATTTTTTAGCTAAAGTTTTTCCATGTAATACTTCTTGCATTATTGGATAGTAAAGTACATTACTTATTATATACATAATTAAAAATAATTCTTCTCTTCCATCATTAGCAATTTGATATCCAAATACTCTTATTACTAATCCAAATACTCCAAATACAAGCATTGCTAATAATATTACAAATATTTGATCTAAAACTCCACTTAATATAACCTTAGTATAATATACTAGCTTTCCATCAGTTTTAATTTCTTCATCTCTTATAAATTCCTTTGCTTCTGCAACTTCTGCTTCTGCTAAATAAACTTCTGCTTCTTCTAATGATACTTCATTATTTTTATTTAACTTTTCTTCATTATTATTCACCATTTCTACCTCCATAGAATTTATATATTTATATAATTAAATCTTATTATTTACTTAAAGTTATATACTCTACTTTCTAACTTATATAACATAAAATTATCTGTTATTGTTATTGTTTCTTTTAAACCATCGATGTTATTTTCAATAGTTTTAATTTCATCACTTGTTCCATTTTTTATTATGTCATATATTTGTTTATTCAGCTCTGTATAATCTCTTTCATAATCTCCTGTAAAGGCTTGTGAGAATCCTGCTAACGATAAATTTTCAAACTCAAATTTTTGACCTTCTAATATAGTCTTTTTATCTAAATTATATCCCATTTTCATTTCTAATTTTCCACTTGCTAAGTCAGAACCATATTGTTTAAATCCAAAATACATACTTTCTAACCTTTCTGCATCTGGAATATCTAAATAAATATATGTATCATTAACCGATTCTCCATTTTCTTCTTTTATTTCATTTTCAGCTACTTCATATTCTAATGAATAGCCATTTGCTGTTGATTTTACACTTGCTAAAGCCTTATTATAAGCTTCTTTTACTTCATCCCTAGTATAATCTTCTGACCACTTACCTGGTAATATTTCATTATCTTTAACTTCTATTTGTGAATTATTATTTGCTAGTTTTTTATTATTTTCATTATTGCTTGAGCAGCCTACAACACTAATAGCTAAAATTGCAGACAATGCTAAAGCTATTACATTTTTCCTCATGTTGTTTCCCCCTATATATTTATTAGCATATGATATTATGCTTTCCTAAATCTTATTAATTATAACATTAATAGCCTGTTATTTAAATGTATTTGCTAGCATATTTATTTAAAATTCACATTAACATCTATATTTTTATGTTATTTTTTATTTTTTCAAATGTTTTTTCACCTATTCCATCAACATTTTTTAAATCTTCAATTGATTTAAAATTACCATTACTTTCTCTATATATAATTATAGAATTTGCTTTTACATCACCTATACCTGGTATTTCTTTAAGCTTATTTATATCAGCTGTATTAATATTTATTTTGCCATCATCAGCTTCTATGCTTTGAATTTCATTTTCAACTTCTTCTTGCGAAACTTCATCATTTATATTTTTAATTATTATAAGCTCATGATTGCTTAATTCTTTTGCTCTATTAATATTAGAAATATCTGCTTCTGGTGTTAATCCTCCAGCAGCTTCAATTAAATCCCTTATAATACTACCTTCATTTAATGTATAAACATCAGGTTTTACAACCTCACCCTTAATTTCTGCTACTATTTTATTTTTATTTAAATTTATAGTATTACTTTTGACACCTTCTACAGATTCTAATACTTCTTCTTGTTCCTCATCTTTACTTTTACTTTCATCATTTGTATCAATTTCAGATACATTTTCCTCAATAAATATATTATTCATATATTTATCCTTAAAAACATTATTTTTATTTTTTCCATATGTAAATAGTGAAATTATTAAAATTAAACTTAATATTATTGTTAATCCAACTACTTTATTTTCCTTAAATATAATTAATAATTTTTGTTTAAATTTATACATTTATTTACCTCTTTATTTTACTTTATTATAAATTATTAACATTTTTATCATATATAAACTAAATTAATCTATTTATCTATAGTTTTTTAAAACTTTTTTTGGTAAACTAAATAAGTAAAATTATAAAATAATATGGAGAAAAAAATGAAAAAGTTATTTTTTAAAATATCTACTTTAGTAATATTTTTTATACTATCTATTGCAAATATTACCATAATAAACTCCTTTGCATTTCCTAATATATATTCTGAAGGAGTATATCTTATGGATGCAAAAACTGGCCAAGTACTTTATGAAAAAAATTCTAATAATCAATATATGCCTGCTTCTACAACTAAAATAATGACTGCAATACTTGCATTAGAAAAATGTAATCTTACTGACGAAGTAACAATTAGTGAAAATCCACCCAAAGCCGATGGTTCTTCTATTGGTATCGAACAAGGTGAGGTTTATACTATAGAAGAATTACTTATTGGATTACTTTTAGAGTCTGGAAATGACTGTGCAGAAGCAATTGCTGAACATATAGCAGGTTCAAATGAAGAATTTGCTAAATTAATGAATGAAAAAGCTAAAGAATTAGGAGCAACAAATACTAATTTTAAAAATCCTAGTGGCTTAACACAAGAAGGGCACTTAACTACTGCTCATGATTTAGCCTTAATAATGAGATATGCTTCACAAAATGCTGATTTTGTTAGAATTGCACAAATGCCTAATTATTATTTTGAAAATCATCCTTATTCTGATGGAAGTCAAAAATGGGCTATAAACCATAATCCCTTATTAAAAGAAGGATCACCATATAAATATCAATATGCTGATTGTGGTAAAACTGGTTATACTATTGCTGCAAATCATTCATATGCTGCAACAGCAATAAAGGATAATCAAGAAATAGTTGGTGCATTTTTAAATGCTACTGATAAGAATGGATTTTATACAAGCATAGGACAATTGTTTGATTGGGGATTTGAAAATTTTAAAACTGAAAAGATTATTTCAAAGGGAGATAAGTTAGAAGATTATTCAATAAACAATTCAACTAAAATTCCTTTAATTTCTAATAACGACGTGTATTATACACTTAATATTGGAAATGGAGAAAATCTATCTAATATAAATTTATCACTTAATTATGATAAAAAAAATTTAAACAAAATTTCAATAAAACAAGGGGATAAGCTATTCACAGCTTCTGTTTTAGTTAATAATCAAAAAATATCTAATATAGATTTATTAAGTGGTGAAGATGTAAAATATACTCCAAGCACTATTATCAAAAACATTTTACACTCAAATAATTATTTTATTATTGGAATAATTTTATTTGTTATATTAATAATTATTATATTTATAATAATTTCATTACTACGCCATAAAAAAAGAAGAAAAAACTTTTTATCTAAACGTTCATATATAAGAAATAAGCATAATTTTTAATAAATATAATAATAAAAGGGTTGCCAAGTATATGCAAACCCTTTTATTATAAATAATTTTATTTATTTCTTAAGTTTTCTAAAAGTAATTTTATATCATCTGGTAATTGTGCTCTTAATTCAAGACTTTCTTTAGTTCTAGGTGACTTAAAATTAAGTCCATATGCATGAAGTGCTTGCCTTGAAATTAAATTTGCATCTTCTTCAAATCCATATAAAGTATCCCCATAAATAGTATGTCCTAATGAACTTAAATGTACTCTAATTTGATGTGTTCTTCCTGTTTCTAAAAGGCATTCAACTAAATCTGCATCATTTAATCTTTCTACAACCTTATAATGAGTTATACTTCTTTTTCCTCTTTCATCAACTACTCTTTTCATATTTCCTTCAATTTCCGGTCTATAAATTGGCTTATCTATAGTTCCTTCCATTTTATCCATATGTCCATGAACTAATGCTAAATATCTTTTTTCTATTTGATTTTGCTGTATATCCTTTGATAGTTCCATATGAGCATATTGATTTTTAGCTATTATTATTAACCCAGATGTATCCATATCTAATCTACTTACAAGCCTTACAATACAATCTTGATTTGTTTCCTTAAAATAATATAATAATGCATTAGCTAATGTTCCAGATTGATATCTCTTAGTTGGATGTACAACCATATTAGGTCTTTTATTTACCACTATAATATCGCTATCTTCATACACTATATCAATATCAATTTTTTCTGGTTCTATATTTTGACTTTCTTTCTTTTTAAGATTAATTAATATATTATCGTTAGCTTTTAAAACATAATTCATTCTAACAGGTTCATTATTTACTATTATTCTTTTATCTAAAGCTGCACCTCTTATAAGTCTTGAAGACAAGCCCATTTCTTCCTTAAGATATTCTCTTATCTTTCTTCCTTCAAAATCTTTATCTACACATTTTTCTAAAGTACTGATATTTTTCCCCTCCTTTATATAATAAAAGTTAAGACTTAAAAATTAAGCAATTATTTATTTATTTAACATATTAATTTAGTATTACTTAATTTTCAAATGAGCAATTACTAATTTTATATTATAACTTCTTAATTCTAATTCTTAACCTTTTAAATAAATATATATTTTAATCATTAAATGTTAAATAATCTTCACCTATAATAATTACAGCATCATATGATTTATATTCATCTTTCTTATTTTTAGAATATTTATTGATTCCTGTATCTTCACTTAAAATTTTTCTAACATCTTTTTTATTAATTAATATTTCTGATTCTTTAGATCTATCATAATTACCAACACTAATATTTCTATACCCTATATTTTCTAACTCAATTTTTAAATTTCCTGCTAACCCATTTACTCTTGTAGCATTTAAAATCATTATAGAATACTTACTTCTATCAATACTATTATTTATATCACTTGTTATTTGAAGGGATTTTAATAAATTCTTATTATAAGATGGATTCATAACTAAAAAATCTTGTCCATAAATTTTTTCATTATCACCTTGCAAAGTAGCCATAGATACACCAGAATTATTTATCATCTTCATTCCATAGTAAATCATGCTACTTCCAGGCATATTAGTTACAACATTTTCTTTAATAGCCTTAAGTATGCTTGGTATTTTTGTTATAATTGCTGGACTAGTGCACTTTTTAATTACCTCTGATATAAATGCTTGTTGATTCTTAATTCTTCCTATATCACCTTCTGCAAGACCAGTTCCATCATTATTTTTTCTCCATCTAAAGAATTCCTCAGCTTTTTTCCCATCTAATAATACTGTTTCACCTGCATTAAAATGTATATGTAAATCTTGTGCATCATCATCATAATACATATTTCTATCAATATACATTTCAACACCACCAATAGCATCAATTAAATTTCTAAAAGCAGCATAATCTATTTCAACTAAGTAATTTACCTTTATACTTAATAAACTTTCAACTTGCTGAATTACTTCTTTTTCTCCCCCTAAAACATATGCTGCATTCATTTTCCAATAAGGAATTAAATTACCATTACCATCATGTGCATTTTCAACTTCAATTAAAGTATCTCTAGGAATTGAAACTAAATTAATTGCATCTGTACGTGGGTTATAATTAATTAACATCATTGTGTCTGTTCTTCTGGCTGATGAATTTGCTGTATTTTCTGCATCTCCTATATCCATTCCTAATAATAATATATTTACAGTTTCATTAACACCTGGTTTGCTTGCCGATATAATATCATTATTATTAAGTGATGATATGAATGAAAATAAATATACCCCAACTAATAAGACAAGTATTAGCATTGTTAAAAATGCAGCAGTAATAGCTCTTTTTATTATTACTGATTTTTTCTCTTTTTTTCTAAGTTTCTTTTTTAATTCAAGTTGTTCCCTAGGACTTAATTTCCTAACTCTCCGTCTAGCATTGCTATTTCTTTTATTACCATTAGCTCCTGCCACCTTCTCATCCCTCACCTTACAAAACTTAATAATAAATTTAAATACTAACTATTATATATTAAATAATTTCTAGCTTTAATAGAATTTAAGTCAACAGCACAATCTTTAGTTAACAAATACATAATCGTATGAGTTAATGCCTTTAACACTGCATCATTTAGGTTTTTACGTGAAATATCTCTAATTGCTTCTATCCCTTGAAAATTACGTGAAGGTTCAATTAAATCTGCAAGATATATTATCTTTTCTAAATTACTCATATTTTCCCTTCCAGTTGTATGCCATCTCATTGCATTTAATACATCTTCATCTTCTATTTCAAAGATTCTTTTTGCCATAATAGGTGCAATTATTGGATGCCATAATTCTTTACTATTTTTTTCATCATTAGATAGTTTGAGATTTTCTTCTTCTATTACCTTTAACATATCTTCATAGCTCATATTTTTTGCTATATCATGACAAAGTGCTGCTATCTCAGCTTTTTGTTTATCTTCATTATAAATTTCCGCAAGTTCAATAGCAGTTTTTACAACTCCTAAGGTGTGACCATATCTAGATGGTTTTAAATTATCCTTCAAATAACTTTTTATTTCATCTACTCCCCACATTTTATTCTCTCCTATATAACTTATTTTCACTTATATACTTCTTTACTTCTTCTGGCAAGAAAAAATCTACTCTTTTCCCATTAGCTATTCGCTCCCTAATCATTGATGAAGATATATCAATATCAGTAACATTTAATATTACTATTTTAGCATCATATTTTTTCTCTAATTTATATTTTTGCTCTTCAAGAATACTTTTATTATATTCCCCTCTATTAAATGCAACAAAAGTACAATTATTTAATACTAAATCGGTATTGCTCCATTTTTCTATAGCCATTAATGAATCTGCTCCTGCAATGAAAAATACTTCAACATTATCCTCTTGCTTTTTTAAATATTGTAAAGTTTCATAAGTATAACTATATCCATTTTTTTTAATTTCATAATCACTAATTTCAAAGCCTTCGTATCCTTCGATTGCCTTTTGAACCATATTATATCTATATTTAGAATCTATTACTTTACTCTCCTTTTTATGTGGTGGATTTCCAGCTACCATAAATATAATTTTATCTAAATTTAATTCTTCCTTAGCTTCATATGCTATATATAAATGTGCTAAATGTATGGGGTTAAATGTTCCCCCCATCATACCATACCGTTTCATAATTATTTATTTTTTCCTTGTGGTAATTCTATCTTAGGCTTCTTTTCAGATTTTTTATATAATACTATTTTACTTCCAATTGCTTGAACACCATCACAACCAATTGCTTTACAAATTTCATCTGAAACTTCTCTAGCAGCTAATCCACTATTTTCTAAAACCTTTATTTTAATAAGTTCTCTAGCTTCTAATGCATCTTCTAATTGCTTTAAGAAAGCTTCTTCAACACCATTTTTACCAATTTGGAATATTGGACTCATAGTATTTGCAAGTCCTCTTAAATAAGCTCTTTGCTTTCCTGTTATCATAAAATATTTCCTCCTATAAAATGTACTCGAATTCGAAGTCATTTAATCTAACCATGTCTCCGTCTTGTACTCCCATATCTCTAATTTGTTGTAATACTCCTTTATTATTAAGTACCTTATGGAAGTATCTTAATGAATCTGCATCATGAATATTTACAGATGCAAGTAATCTATCAACAAATGATCCAGTAACAACATAAGTGTTGTATTCTTCTCCTTCTTCAACGTTGATTTCATATGTGAATCTTTTTTCTTGTTCAACATATCTTTCTTCCTCTGGAATTTCTAAATCCATTACTGGGATTTCTGTTAACATTCTACCAGCTTCCTTAATAACTTCTTCAACTCCAGATTTAGTTGCAGCAGACATTTTAAATACTTTATCAAAACCTAATTCATTTACTTTCTTTTTAAAGTCTTCAAATACTAATTCATCATAAAGCATATCAGCTTTATTAGCTACTATTATTTGTGGTCTATCCCAAAGCTTTACAGAATACTTTTTAAGCTCTTCATTAATAGTAACGAAATCTTCAAAAGCATCTCTACCCTCAACTCCTGATATATCAACTACATGAATTAATAATCTTGTTCTTTCGATGTGTCTTAAGAAGTCTAATCCTAAACCAACCCCTTCAGCAGCACCTTCAATTATTCCTGGAATATCCGCCATAACAAATGAATTTATTCCTTCTGCCTTAACAACCCCTAAATTTGGCTTTAAAGTTGTAAAATGATAGTTAGCTATCTTTGGCTTAGCAGCTGTAACTGTTGAAAGTAATGTTGATTTTCCTACATTAGGGAAACCAACTAAACCAACATCAGCAAGTAATTTTAATTCAAGCGTTAAAACTCTTTCTTCTGCTGGCATACCTGGTTCTGCAAAATGTGGCGCCTGTCTAGTTGGAGTACAGAACTTACAGTTTCCTTTACCCCCTTTTCCACCTCTTGCAATGACAAAGGTATCATCTTTATGTGAAAGGTCGGCAATAACTTTATTACTTTCAAAATCTCTAACAATAGTTCCCATTGGAACTCTTATGTATAAGTCTTCTCCATCTTTACCATAGCACTTTGAACCTTGACCATTTCCACCTGATTCAGCTATGAACTTTTTCTTATATTTAAAGTCTAAAAGTGTTGTTAAACCTGTATCAACAGTAAATATAACACTTCCACCTTTTCCACCATCTCCACCATCTGGTCCTCCAAGTGGAACATACTTTTCTCTTCTAAATGTGACTGCACCGTTTCCACCAGCACCTGATCTAACTAATATCTTGGCTCTATCTATAAACATAGTTACTTTCCTCCTTGTAACTTTCTAATGTTAAACATAATAATCTATTTTTATTATTCCATAACATACATATTTTATAATAGTATATATAAAATATGTATTTATTACAAGAATAAAAGCACCCTTACGGGTGCTTTTACCTATATTAAATATAATTATTCAGCTATTTCTTCAACGTTAACTGGGTAAACAGAAACTTTCTTCTTGTCTCTTCCCATTCTTTCAAATCTTACGATTCCGTCTTCTTTAGCAAATAAAGTGTCATCTCCACCCTTACCTACGTTTAGACCTGGGTGAATCTTAGTTCCTCTTTGTCTGTAAAGGATGTTTCCAGCTAAAACGAATTCTCCGTCAGCAGCCTTAGCACCTAATCTTTTAGATTCAGAGTCTCTACCATTCTTTGAACTACCTACCCCTTTCTTGTGGGCAAATAATTGAAGGTTCATCATTAACATACTCATTACACCTCCTCGAATTTTATTTTTATATATTCATTCCGTCTATTTTTACCAAAACTAACGTCAAGGGACATAATTAAACTTTCTAAACTTTTTTCAAAGGTTAAAAGCAATATCTGTCCTTTTTTAATATCTTCATTTTTAAGATTATGTAAATTCAGTGATAAAAATCCATCCTTTACCTCATACTTTACTGGTAGCTTTAAAACTTCCTCCATGCCTATTACAACACTTTGAGATAAAACTGAAACACTATTACAAATCATGTCATATGCATCACCTGTAATAATTTCCATTTCTTCTCTCGATAAAGCATGACCCTCTATCTTAAATCCAAGAGATATTTCTTTTTGTTTAAATATAATAATCTTTATCATAACTTAAAATTAAGCTTCGATTTTTTCGATTACTAATTTAGTGTAAGGTTGTCTGTGACCAGTTTTCTTTCTGTAGTCCTTCTTAGGCTTATACTTGAAAACAGTAACTTTCTTAGCCTTACCTTGAGCTGCTACCTTAGCAACAACTTTAGCTCCTTCAACTACTGGCGCACCAACAGTTAAAGTTTCTCCGTTAGAAACAGCTAAAACTTCTGTTAATTCGATTGTTGAGTCAACTTCAGCGTTTAATTTTTCAACGTATATTACGTCTCCTTCTTGAACTCTGTATTGTTTTCCTCCAGTTAATAATACTGCGTACATTATAAAAACACCTCCTCTTAAACGGTCTCGCCAATTTAGGTACAAAGATTTAACTTTGTTTTTTTAAAACCCGTTATGTGCGGTTTACAAATGACATTTTATCATATAAACTTACAATTTGTAAAGAAATTTATTATAGTTTTTCAATTGTTTTAATCTTGTATTTTTGGTAATTTTCTTTTTGAGATACAAATATAAGCGGCTCAATCCTATACCCTTCTATATCATATACAAAATTCAAATAAATTTCTTTATCTATTCCCTCAATATTTTTCAAAAACTTAAATATATCTTGCTTAATATCTTCTTCATAATTTTTATCTATTTCTATATAAAAGTCCTTAATAGAATTTTCATTATAGCATTTTATTATTTCATTTCTAATAAGATTTTCAATATATGAAAGCTTTAAAATAAATCCATTACTCTTACATTTTCCACAAGGCTCTTCTAAATATTCATAAATTGATTTGCCTTTTCTTTTTCGACTAATTTGAATTAAATCAAGTTCAGTAAACGGGAAAATTTTAACATTACCTTTATCAGCTTCTAATGATTTTTTTAATGCTTTAATTACATGTACTTTTTGACTCTCATCTCTCATATCAATGAAATCAACCACTATAATTCCACTTAAATTTCTTAATCTAATTTGTCTTCCAACTTCCTTAGCCGCTTCTAAATTAGTTTGCATTATAGTTTTATTAAAATCTCTTCCCTTTACATTTTTCCCACTATTAACATCAATTACATACATTGCTTCTGTTTTATCAATAACAATGTATCCACCACAATGTAAATTTACCTTTTTATGCCTTAATTTAATTATTTCTTTTTCTATTCCGCTATAATCAAATAAAGTTCTCTTACTTTCATAAAACTTAAATTCAATTGCTTTTTTTTCTTTAAGTAAATTTTTAATATTTTCAAGGAGCTCATAATCATCAGCTATAATCCTAGTTTTTCTATCATCTAACTCTTCTAAAAATCTAAGTATCATGCTATTTGATTTAACTTTTCCAATAGTTGTTGAGTATCTAAGCTTATTTTCCATCTCTTCTTTTTTTTCTAATAATGAATTTAATTCACTTAGTAATTCTTCATCTGTTGCAGTTTCAGCTTCAGTTCTATATACTATTTCAACACCTTTAATTGGCTTAGTAAGATTTATTAATCTTTGCCTTTGCTCCATATCAGAAATTCTTTTTGATATTGTAATTCCCTCTACTCCTATTGTTAAAACAATATATCTTCCAAGTATATTTACCTTATTACTAACTTTTGCACCTTTGTTTCCTAAAGGCTCTTTTAATACTTCAACTAAAAGCTCTTGCCCTTTTTTAACTCCAGTTCTTTTAAGTTCTTCACTATAATACATATAAGCTTCTTTTGCCAATCCAATATCTAAAAATATTGAATTAATAGCTGGAATTATATTTTTTACTCTAGCTTTATAAACTTCACCAATTTGAGGTTCAATAGTTTTTTCTTCAACAAGACACTCTACTAATTCATCATTTTCCTTTACGGCTATTCTGATTAATTCTTCTCTTTTCTCAACAAAAATCTCTCTCATATTAAAACTACCTTAAATGCCCTTATATAAAGGAATATATTTATTATTCTTTAAAATATACATTTCTTCTCTCTTAATATTAACAAAAGCTTCTGTATTAATTTCTGATATTTGTTCTTTTAAATAATTAACTAAAAGCTCCGCTGAAAGATTTTCTCTACTTCCAGTTGCAATTAATGTATTTAAAACTAATTCATCATCTTTTATCCAATATTTAAATTCCTTAACAAGAGGTTTTATATCAGTAAGTTTTTCACCTTTTTTCGTTTTCTTTATAATTTCCCACTTTTGCTCATTAAGTGTTTTCATCATTTCTTCTTCAACCTTAGATGTTCCATTAAGTTTTATCTTAATAATATATCTTGCCCCATCTAAAAGTGCCATAGTTTGTGGTAACCTCTTAACATTTTCTACTATTTCAACAGGTGTTGCATGTAAAAATTTAATTGTTGGAGGTGCACTTTCATTTAATTTTTCTAAAACTTCACCTACCCCAACAGCTTCTGTTAAAACTAAATCTAAATATTCACCATCTGAATAAACCCCAACTGAAAGTGGTTGTGCTATAGATAATGCCATATGAGGATTAAAACCCTTTGAATATTCAGCTGGTAAGCCTGATCTTCTTATTATTCTTTGAATAGTTCTCATTAAATCTAAGTGACCAATAAACTTAATATCAGCACCTTTAGTAAATTTAATTACGTATCGCACCTTCAAAACACTTCCCTTCTTTAAAGTTTACATTTATTCCGCATCCAGTACATCCTTCTAAGCAATTTTTAGTAAGTTCTGCTTTTTTAGCCTTTTCATTTTCTCTTTCAATATACTTTCTATTAACACCAATATCTATAAAGTCCCAAGGAAGTATTTCATCATACTCTCTTTCTCTATAAACATAGAATTCTGAATCTAAATTGCATTCTTCCATTGCTTCATTCCATATTTCCATATTGAAATATTCTGACCAACCATCAAATTTAGCACCTTTTTCAAATGCCTTGATTAATACATCACAAGTTCTTCTATCTCCTCTTGCAAATACAGCTTCCATAAATGAAGTTTCTTGTTCATGATAATTGTAAACTATACTTCTTGATTTAATAGCGCCTCTAACTGCTTTAATTCTTTCATCGACTATTTCTGGTCTTGCCATTGGAGCCCATTGGAATGGAGTAAATGGTTTTGGAACTAATATAGATGTACTTACAGTAATCTTTAATCCCTTATTTCTAACATCCTTTGGAATTTCAAAGTAAACATCAGCCATCTTTTCTGCTAATTCACCAATTCCTGCAGCATCTTCAGTTGTTTCATAAGGAAGCCCTAATATGAAGTATAATTTAATCGTGCTCCATCCTGATTCAAATGCACTTTTAGCAGCCTCTAAAATTCTTTCTTCAGTTAACCCTTTATTTATTATGTCTCTCATTCTTTGAGAACCTGCTTCTGGAGCAAAAGTTAATCCTGTTTTTCTAACCTTTTGTATTTCTTTAATTAAATCTACTGAAAAAGCATCTACTCTAATAGATGGAAGTGCTATTCCTACCTTATCTGCTTCATGTTCTAAAACTAAACTAGATATTAAATTTTGAATATTTGAATAGTCACAAATACTTAATGAAGCTAATGATACTTCATCATATCCAGTAGCCTTTAGCGCCTTTCTAGCCTGTTCAATTAATGTATTTGTAGTTTTTTCTCTTACTGGTCTATAAATCATACCAGCTTGACAGAACCTACAACCATTAGTACATCCTCTTGCTGTTTCTAAAACAACTCTATCATGAACTATATCAGTATAAGGAACTATCATTTCATCTGGGAATGATACCTTGTCAAAATTGTTAACTATTCTCTTCTTAACCTTTGCTGGAACATCTTCATATTTTGGAGTAAACTCTCTTATTGTTCCATCTTCGTTATAACTTACATCATATAATGATGGCACATAAATTCCACCAATATGTGATATTTCTCTTAAAAACTCTTTTTTATTAACTTTTCCATTAGCTTTATGTCTTGCATATACCTCTAAAACATCATCCATCATTTCTTCGCCTTCCCCAATTTCAAAGAAATCTACAATGTCATATAAAGGCTCTGGGTTATAAGCACAAGGTCCACCAGCCATAATTATTGGCTCATCTTCTCCTCTTTCACTTGCTCTTATAGTTATTCCTGACATATCAAGCATATTTAATATATTTGTATAGCTCATTTCATATTGCAGTGTAAAACCTAACATATCAAATTGATCTAATGGTGTCTTTGTTTCTAATGTAAATAATTTAATATCACTTTTTCTCATCAAAGTTTCCATATCAGGCCATGGAGCAAAAACTCTTTCACAATATGTATTTTTTCTTTCATTTATAGTATGATATAAAATTCTTGTTCCCAAATGAGACATTCCTACTTCATATACATCTGGAAAACAAAAAGCAAATCTTATATTAACATCCTTAGGATTTTTTATAACTTGATTTAATTCACCACCAACATATCTAGATGGCTTTTCTACTTTACATAAAATATCATCAGTTATCTTATTCATAAGTACCTCCATTAATTTAGTGATAAGTGGCAAGTTTTTCCCTGATTAGTTTGAAGTTTTTAGTTTGAAGTTAGTAGTTAAGTAGAAAATTCAGCTTATTCTGAATTTTTAAAAATATATTTTTAGAAATTCCTTAAGGAATTTCATCCTAAACTACAAACTACAAACTACTAACTACTAACTACTAACTACCAAGTTAAATCTTGCCACTTGCAACTTGTCATTGTCTAAGTGTTATTCTAGCATATTAAATATTAAAAAGTAAACTAAATACCTTGCTTATTTCTAATATAAAAATATTCTTCTAAAGTTATATTGCCATAGCCCTTTAATGCTTTTATTAATTCATCTTCATTCATAATAAATAACACATTTAAATCATCATCTAATACATAAAATATATTAAATCTATTTTTATCTATTATTGACATGATGTTTGCAAGTCCTTGTTTGTAGTATACTGATATACTTTTATTTTCCATATATTTATTCCTTAACAATTTATTTCTCTTCATAAATATATTTCCCATTAATATATACATTGCTGATTTTTGTTCTGTTCTTGTAATTATACCTACAACTATTGAAGCAATCAATAAACTTATATTTATAATGCCTTTATATAAAAATGCCATTATAAAAATTACAAATAAACCAATTGCTATTATATAGCTTGTTTTAGAAACTATAGAATTTGCCCTTTTATATAACATTTTATTAGATAGTATAATTTCCAATATTCTTGAACCATCTAGAGGATATGCTGGAAGTAAATTAAAAATTAATAAATTAATATTGATATTAACCATTCTAGTTATCCAAATATTATGACTTATTAAACTAAGGAAAAAAAATATAAATATAATTATAAAATTTGTAATAGGACCTGCTAAATAAATTTGTAATTTTTCCTTTTTACTTAGTTCCTCAATATTTACAAATTGTGCTTTAGCTCCATATATATGAATTTGAATATCATTAAACTTACACCCATTTTTTTTAGCTATTACTATATGTGCTGCTTCATGAGCAATTATACTAATAAAAGCTAAGACAAATGAATTATTTAAGCTTATCAATATAAAAAATAATATAATTTCAGCTAAAATTCCTCTTTTCCATCTCTCCATCTGTCTCTCCTTAAAACATCACACCCCTTAGTAAAACTATATATTTAAAAATTATTACTATCTTTGCTTATATTAGTTTTTATGTAGTTACTTATTTTATTAAAAAATTGAGATAAATTAAAACTTTCTACACTATTTTCAACTTGACTATAAGTTGTATCATTAATTACTGCTTTAACACTTTTATATGAATCCATTTGTCTAGGTGTATATTTTAAATAAAAAGCTGACATTAACATAAAAATAACTACTACTAATTGGTATATAAAAACATTTAACATACTTTCAAAAAAATCTTTCTTTTTACTCTTATTTTTATTTGTATCTTTATATCCATAAACTTCTTCAAATGAATCTCTAGTATATACTGGTGAATTATTTTTCTTCATATTTTTATTTTGTAGATTTTGATAATATTTTTTATATTGAGAATTATAATTTCCCATTTATACCTCCTAAAAAATTGATTACTAAATTATATTTTATTGTATAAAAAAATATGCAATATATTAAATTATAATAAATTGCATATTAAAATACTTAAAAATTAATTTTAGTTTTTCTCATTCCTATATTCATAACTAATCCTAATGATAATATAGTTGTTAATAAAGAACTCCCTCCATAACTAACTAGTGGTAATGTTATGCCAGTTATAGGCATTAACCCTATAGTCATGCCGATATTTTGCCATATTGCAAATAATAAATATGCTATCATTCCAGTAGTTACAATTCGACCAAAAATATCTTTTGAACTTTCTGCTATATTAATCATCCTAGAAAGCAATAATACATATAAGCTTAATAAACAAATCGCTCCAAATGTTCCCCATTGTTCACAAACTTGAGTAAATATAAAGTCTGTTTGGATTTCTGGAACGTATTGTGATGAATACCCACCTGTTCCATCATTGGCTAATGAATTTAAACTCCCAAAAAATCCACCTGATCCTATTGCTATAAGTGATTGTCTTAAGTGGTAACCTGAATCTGATGAATCTGCTTCAGGGTTTTGAAATGATGTAATTCTCTTTTTTTGATAATCCTGAATTAATCCTGAATTCCATACTAATACTATTCCTAATATTAATGCACCTAATCCACCTAAAATTATTCTTTTATCTAATCCACCAATAAAGAAAACCCCTAAAACCATAAAAAATAATACCATTGTCATTCCCATATCTGGTTGAATCACTATAAGTCCAGCTGGAATTATAGCATAAAAAGCTAATATAGAAAAATTTTTAATATTATTTATTTCTCCATCCATATCATCAAGCTTTTTACCCATCATCATTATTGTCCCAATTTTAGCAAGCTCTGCTGGTTGAAATGATAATGGTCCTAATCTTATCCATCCTTGTGCACCATTAATAGTTGACCCTATTATCAATACTAAAACTAACAATGCAATTGATCCCCAATAAAATATTGGTGTAAATGCTTTAATAATAGAATAATCTATTGCCAAAACGAAATATAATAAAACTAATGATGCTATAAAGAAAACTGATTGTTTTACTGGAAATAGCATTCCTCCAGCTGTTGTTTTCTTTGCTAAATATATATTAACTATACCAAATGATGTAATTAATATTATTGATATAATCATCCATTTATCTACTTTTTTTAATTCTTTTAAACTAATTTTAAAATTTGATAAAGGCATTCTCTCAACCTCCTAAAATTTATACTTTTTAATTATAGCTTATTTATTCATTTTTCTCTATAAATAATTACATTGTATATATAAAATTCATAAAGTATTAAGAATTGGTTTATTAATACTAAATACACAAATAGTATATGTATTCTAAATTAATATATTAAATTAACATTAATATATCATAGCTAAAAAAGAGTATATCATATACCCTGATATACTCTTTTTTAGTTATCTGCCCTTTAAATTTTTAATTGGAATATTTGCAATTAATGCTGGTCCACCATCACCCTCAACATCTTCACTTTTACTTAATGAAATTTCAACATCCCCTACATCAATCTCTATATACTTAGAAATAACTTCTAATATTTCTTTTCTAATTTTATCTAATGTTTCAGGAGCTAAATCCCCTCTGTCATGAATTAATATTAACTTTAATCTATCTTTAGCAACTTCTTTTGGCGTAGTTTTGCTAGAAAACACTTTTAAAAAATCCATACAGCTCAAGCCTCCTAATTTTTCTTAAACAATCTTCTTATTGCTGAAAATAATCCAGTTGATTCAGAACCTAACTTAAGTAAAGGTACTTCTTCTCCATTAAGTCTTCTTGCAATATTTTTAAAAGCTTGACCTGATTGAGCTTTATCATCTAAAACTATAGGCTCCCCTTTATTAGTTGAAACAGTTATGCTTCTATCATCTGGAACTACCCCTAGTAATTTAACAGATAAAGTTTCTATAATATCAGAAACATCAAGCATATCTCCTCTTTTAGTCATTTCATAATTTAATCTATTTACTATTACAGCATGATCCTCTAAACCTTTTGCATCCAACTTTCCAATTACTCTATCAGCATCTCTTACTGATGTAATTTCAGGATTTACAACTACTACAGCCTTATCAGCACCTACAACTGAATTTTCAAACCCTTGTTCAATTCCAGCTGGAGAGTCTATTAATACATAATCAAATTCTTCTTTTAATTTATTTACTAACTCAAACATATCTTGAGATCTAATATCATCTTTATCCTTTGTTTGAGCTGTTGGTAAAAGACAAAGATTTGGATATCTTTTATCTTTTATTAAAGCTTGCTTTAATCTACACCTATTTTCAATTACATCAATAATTGTATATACAATTCTGTTTTCTAATCCCATTAATACATCAAGGTTTCTAAGCCCTGTATCTCCATCGACAACAACTACCTTTTTACCTAATGCAGCTAATGCTGTTCCTAAATTTGCAGTTGTTGTAGTTTTTCCAACTCCACCTTTACCTGATGTAATAACTATCGCACATCCCATGCTAATCCCTCCACTTTAGTAAATATATTTGTTTGGTAAATATGGCTCTACTACTATATAACCATCTCTTATTTTAGCAACCTCTGGATACGATGGTTTAACTCCATCATCTGGTGATGTAGTTAATATATCTGATATCTGCATTAATTCAGGTTGCATTGAAAATGCAGCTATTATAGACTTTTTATTTCCTCCAGCTCCAGCTTTAACATTACCTCTTATACTTCCTAAAACAATAATATTTCCTCCAGCCGATACCTCTGCACCACTATTAACATCACCTATTATGATAATATTACCTGGATATTCAACTGATTGTCCTCCTCTTATTGTTTTCTTTATAAACTTAGTTTTTCCTTCATGAACACCATTAAAAATTTTAACATTATTAGTATCTTCTTTTACTTTACTAATATCCTCAAATACACAATCTTTAATATGTATATTTTGAAATAATTCATCTTTCAATTTACCTATTTCTAAATCACTAATATGTTTAAAATTAGATGTTATTTTTAATATTGAATTTTTATAAAAACCCTTGTTAACTGATAAACATTTAATCACGGCCTCAAGCATATCATCAAATCCAATAAACTTTTCCATATCAATATTTACATTTACGCCATCTTTATTACCTTTTATTTGTATTCTGTCATCCTTCATTGGTTATCCTCCACCAATTAAAAACTCAATTTAATATTAATTATATCATATAACTACAATTAAAAACATAATTTGAATTAAACTCTTGCAATTTTTCTTCAAAATAATACTTATTTTACCAATATATATTATTTATTGTAAATTAACTCTTTTATTAAGTAAAGAATATATATTACTTTTTTATTTTATATAAAACTTATAAACTTGAAAGAGAGTCTTGACTTATCAAAACTCCCTTTTAAATTTAATCTATACCTGTTCCATTTTCAATTGGAATTTCTAAATTCCCAACGTTATCTTAATTACTTAAATCTTGTTGGTTATCAATATTTTGTTGATTTTCTTGATTGTTTAAATCTTGTTGATTTTCTTCTTCTTCACCTTGCTTATTATCTGTTGGTGCTGCTAAAACATACTTTTCATAAGTTGTTGATGTTACAGGGTAATTGGGATTTATATTTAATAATTCATTCTTAAAATAAGCTTCATATATTGCTTTATGAACAAATGCACTATTAGCGCCTCTATTTCCATCATATATAGTTGAAAATATAGCAATTTGAGGATTATTTACAGGAGCAAAACTAATATAGTTTGCATATGCTTTTCTTCCTTGATAATCATATTGTTCTTGAGTGCTAAAATCGGCTGTTCCTGTTTTACCTGCAACTTCTATTGGAAAACTTGCAAATAATGAATAGTTACTTGAATTAGAAGGTGATGTATTAACTCTTCTCATTCCTTCTTTTATAACTTGAAGTACATTTGCTGGAATGTCTAACTTATCTAATACTTCTGGAGTGTATTCCTGAATGACCTCTCCAGTAGGTGATGTTATTTTATCAACAATTGATACCTTATATCTAGTTCCCCCATTAGCTAATGTTGCAACATAATTTGCCATTTGTAATGGTGTAAATGCATTCATACTTTGCCCTATACCATCTTGAACTAAATTTATAGGAGACCTTATTTCTGAAGCTTGATTTGATGCTGTAAAATATGCAATTGCATTTGATACTATTTGTGCTTGATCATTAATAACTTTTTCTGAATATTCTAATCCTGCATTAGCTAGATTTTCTTTATATCTATCAGATGTATTCATTATTTCCTTAACTGCATCAATTATATTATTTGCATATTCTGTTTGGCCACTAATTTGTTCTTGTGTTCCAACCTTTAATAATGTTTCTTTAATATTATTTTTTAAATTAGTTTTTAGTGTTTTTAAATTATCTGAATCGCTACTAATATCTTTTATATCAAAAGGAACAAATTTATAATGTTCATAAACTCCAGCCTCTAGTGCAGGAACTATAGTATATTTTGCATTTTCTGATAAACTTTTTCTCCATGATACAAAATTATATGTTTGCCCAAAATTTTCATAAATTTGAATTCCTGTTGATGCAGTTTTTCCTTGCTCTACTCCTAATCCAAATTTCCAAGCATAACGTGCTATTGAATTAAGTGCATCAATATTTGCACCATTTTTCACATATAACCTAATTGCTGTTTCATAAAAAAAGTAGTTTGAAGAAACTTCTAACGCTTTTCTAACATCTGTAACACCATGACCTATCTTTTGGAAGTTTTCAAGAACTTGACTTCCTGTATATTCACTACTCCAAAGCCCCACATCATTAACGGTATCATTTTCAGTTATTGCACCATCCATTAATCCAGCTACTGCTGTTAATGGTTTAAATGTTGAACCTGGAGGTACAAATCCTTGTGTTGCGTAATTTAACATAGATCTTGGATATAAATCATACTTATCTATTCTTACTCCATCATCATTAATAGGGAAAAGTTCATCTAATGTTCCTCTTGCTCCTGTACTTTGAATATGCTTCACCCCAAAGTTCTCTAAGTCTGGATTAAAATATTCATTATATTTTTCTGTGCTTAATTCACTAGGAATAGCAAAATCATTTGGATCAAAATCTGGATAACTTGCCATAGCAATTACTCTTCCTGTATTAACCTCTATTGCAACTACAGCTCCTCTATTAGCACTTGCTAATCCTTGTGATTGTAATGCAAGTATTTGATCTTTTAATGCTTCTTGCGCTGCATATTGTACACCCTTATCTATTGTTAAATGAACATTATTTCCTTGATATGATTCCAGCTTAAATAATTCTTCTGTTGTTCTTCCTTGAGAATTTACTTTAACTGTTATTCCACCCTTTGTACCCTTTAATTGATCTTCAAAAGCTGATTCTATTCCAGATACGCCAATTAAATCATTTGATACATCATATCCCCTTAACTTATAACTTTCACTTTGTGAACTACTAATTGAAGAAACATATCCTACAATGGTTGATGCCAACGAACCATATGGATAATATCTTACTGGTTTTAATGTAACATTAATTCCTGGTAAATTACTTAATTGCTGATACACTATAAATGCTGTATTTCTTTTTATATTATTAGCTATTGTAATATTAGAATAGCCACTAAAGCTACCCATTTTTATAGCATCTTTCATTACAATATATCTTCTAATATCTTGAATTGAATACTGTTTTAATAAATCATCTAATATTTGCTTACCATCTGAATCCTTATATTTTTTTGCTAACTCATCAGCTTCTTCACTTGTATATCCTTCTGGCAATAATACTTTATATAAATCATAAGACTTTACAAGATGATAAAACACATCTTCTGCTGATATTTCCATAAGCTTATCATTTACTTCTTGTATTTCTGCATCTGTATAATCGCCTTCTTTCTCCTTAAAAAGCTTCTTTTCTATATCTTCATTTAGCCCTCTATCACGCTTAAATCTTATTTCTAAGGTTCTTTTAGCTGATTCTCCATCAGCCTTGAAGTCAAAATATATATTACCATTTTCATCAACTTTAAGTGCTAAATCATCTTGTGATTCTTCTCCATTTTCCTCTAATATTTTGAAAATCTTGTCCATAGTTTTGTAAAAAGCCTTTTTTGACTCTAATGTTTCCATATAAGTCAATGCATAAGTTTGTTTATTAGTTGCTATTACATTTCCATTTGAGTCATAAATATTTCCTCGTGGTGCTTCTTCAGAAATGAATTTAGTTGAACTTACATCTGCCTTTTCTTTATATTCATCATGCTTATAAACCTGTAAATACAATAATTTTGCTATTATAGTTCCCATAATTATAAACATTATTATATATAAAACAGTATATCTAGAACTTTCCTTCTTTTTTTTCGGCTTATTAACTACCATTAAAACCTCCATGCATTCCTATCTAAATATTTATCTAGCATATTTAAAATAAGCTTATAGAATATTAGCATGCAAACTGCATTTAATAATGCTGATAATAATGCTATCTTCATATTAATATTTTGTGAAAACAATTTAAAAATTATAGCTACTCCTAAAACTTTTAAAATAGATACCAATAAAGCTGTTAATATTGGAACTATCCTATTTTCCTTAAATATACCTTCTCCAATTTTAGAACATAAAAGACATAATAAAGTATTCAAAAATAAATTTATCCCAAAACCAGAAAAGAAAAATAAATCTTGTAACAAACCACTTGCTATTCCTATAAAAACAGCTTCTTTTTTTCCTCTAATAATTGAATAAGCCATTGCAAATACAAATAAAAAACTTGGATATACCCCTCCAATAAAATAACTTGGCAATATAGTATTATCAATAATTAGTAATAATATTAGTATAATTATTAAATATATTCTTTTCATAAATTTATTCTCCAATATCAACCTTTTCCTTTGGAACTATAACAAATAATTCTTGAAGTTTATTAAAATCTACATAGGGCTTTACTACTGCCTTTTTCATAATTCCAACATTATCAACTTCTACAGAATTTACCTCCCCTATTCTAATTCCCTTAGGATACATACTACCTAAACCTGAAGTTAATATTATATCGCCTTCTTTAATTGCTGAATCCATAGGAATATTAGATAATTGCGTTAAATTTTTATTTTTATTATCATTAATTCCTTGTAATATTCCCGTTGTTTCATTAGTACTTTCAACCATAGCTGCTACTGCAATATTTTCATTTAATATTGTTTGAACTATTGAAAAATTTGATGAAGCCTTTGTAACCTTTCCTACTAATCCTACTGAAGTTATTACAACCATATCTTTTTCAACTCCATGATTAAGGCCCTTATCAATTATATATCCATTAGAAATATTTCCACCGCTATAACCAATTATATTACATCCTAAATAATCATAATTTGCATTAGCTTGTGCATAATTAAATATTTCTCTTAATCTTGTATTCTCCTCTTTCATTCTATCATACTCTACTAATTTATTTTCAAGTTCTGCATTTTTAGCTGAAAGTTCCTCATTTTCTTTTTTCACATTAGAAAAATTAATAAAAAATTCAAATGATTCTTTTACCTTTTCATTTACAACATAAACTATTTTTTGTAATGGACTAATAACACCACCAACGCCACTAGATATAATCGTTGAATTGCTCTTTATACTAAAAGTAATTATCCCCAAAAAGGCAACTGACAGTACCACTATAGTTACTGCCAGTTTGTTTTTAAATGGTTTCATTATTGACCCCTTTGAGTTTTGCTTAATTCATCAAAATTATCTAGTGCTTTTCCTGCTCCTAAAACAACACAATCTAATGGTGTTTCAGCAATATGAACAGGCATATTTGTTTCGTGGTTTATTAACTTATCTAGTCCCTTTAATAAAGCTCCCCCTCCAGCTAACATTATTCCTTTTTCCATTATATCTGCAGATAATTCTGGTGGAGTCTTTTCTAATGTTGTTTTAATAGACTCAATAATTGCATAAACTGGTTCCTTTAAAGCTTCTCTTATTTGAGATTCTGTTATTGTTACTATCTTTGGAAGACCTGTTATCATATCTCTTCCTTTAATATCCATTGATGCATTTTCTTCATCAATTTTATAAGCTGAACCTAATTCCATTTTAATTTGTTCAGCAGTTCTCTCACCTATCATTAAGCTGAACTCTTTTTTTACATAAGCTATTATTGCTTGATCTAATTCATCACCAGCAACTCTTAATGATTTGCTTGTTACAATTCCTCCTAAAGAAATTATTGCAACTTCAGTAGTTCCTCCACCAATATCAACAATCATACTACCTGTTGGTTCTCCAACTGGAAGTCCTGCTCCAATTGCAGCTGCCATTGGTTCTTCCATTAAAACTACATCTCTAGCTCCAGCAAATTTAGCAGCTTCTTCTATAGCTCTTCTTTCTACTTCTGTTACTCCTGAAGGATAACATACTATAATTCTTGGACTTGTAAATGCACTTTTACTTGTTACTTTTTCAATTAATTTTTTTAACATAGTTTGTGCTACTTCAAAATCTGCAATTACCCCATCTTTAAGTGGTCTTATTGCTACTATATTTCCTGGTGTTCTACCAATCATAAGTTTTGCTTCTTGACCAACTGCTAATGGTTTTCTTGTATTACTATTTATTGCTACAACTGATGGTTCACTTAATACTATTCCTTTTCCCTTTACAAATACTAATGTATTAGCTGTTCCTAAATCTATTCCCATGTCTTTATTGCTACTGAAAAATCCCATATGAATTCCCCTTTCGATTATATAATTCCTTTTTCTTTTAAACTAACATATTTATTATTACCAATTATGATATGGTCTAACAATTCAATTCCCATAATCCTTCCACATTCTTTTAATCTAATAGTAATATTAATATCTTCTTTACTTGGATTAGGATCTCCAGAAGGATGATTGTGGCAAACTATTATATTTGCACTTCCTCTTTGAACTGCTTCCTTAAAAACTTCTCTTGGATGAACTACTGATGAATTCAATGTTCCTTTAAATATGTCTTTCGTGCTTATAATTATATTTTTTGTATTTAATAATATAAGCTTAAATACCTCTTGATTTAAATTAGCCATTTCATTAATTAATAATGCAGAAACATCTCTTGGTGATGAAATTTTAATTTCTTTATTTTGAGATTTTAATGTTCTAACCCTATTAACTATTTCCATAATGGCAATTATTTGACAAGCCTTTACTTTTTTAATACCTTTAATTTTACTTACTTCTTCATAACTTACGTTTAAAAGTCCGTCTAATCCATTTAGTTCCCAAAGCAATCTTTTGCTTAATTCTATTACATTTTCTCCCTTTGTACCTGTTCTTAATACTATGGCTAAAAGTTCATCATGAGATAAAGTATTTACCCCAAATTGAAGTAACTTTTCTATCGGTCTTTCATTTAATGGTATATCATTTACTCGAATATTATTTTTCATTTATACTCCTTATAAGTAATAATATACCCATTCCCCCTAAATTATAAAACGTTCTTTATCATCTTATTCAATAAATTTAATGGTAACCCAACTACATTATAGTAACATCCATTTATTTTTTCAGCAAACACGCCACCATATCCTTGAATTCCGTAGGCTCCTGCTTTATCTAAACATTCACCACTTTCTATGTATCTCCATATTTCATCATCAGAAATCTCTGAAAAATAAACTTCTGTATAAAGACATTCACTTTTCATTATATTCTTTTGATTATTAATAACTGCAACTCCAGAATAAACTCTATGCACATTATTACTTAATAATTTAAGCATTTGAAATGCATGATTTTTATCCTTTGGTTTTCCTAAGATATTATCGCCTATAACAACAATTGTATCTGCTCCTATTATTATAGAATCATTATCACAATTTAATGCTACATCTTTAGCCTTTCCTTCAGCTAGTGTCTTAACATAATTTTCAATATTAGTACTAACTTCTACTTTCTCTTCATCAAAATTACTAATCTTAACTTCAAAATTGCTTACTATCCTAGATAATAAATCTTTTCTACGCTCTGAAGCAGATGCTAATATAAATTTCAAACATATCACACCCTACAGTTATTTATTATTTATTATTGCCAATTAAATACCAGTCTTACACCTGACTTTAAAATTTAATTTAAAACATAATAAAAAAAGAGGTAAAATACTTGCCATCTACCTTTTTTCTAATATAGTTTATCACTTAATAGATGTTCAAACAAGCATTTTCCTCTTTTTATATATGAATTTTTTGTAGAATATTATCTATATTTCCTTAAATATCTATATATTATTTTCATAAATTTTCATGTCTGACATCATTATTTTTTTAATTAATTAAATCTTAATTAATTTTTAATAAAATAGCATATAAATACTGCATTTCTCCTGCAACATCTTCTTTTTTTATTTCTGTAGCCATGTCACTAACATGATTTTTTAATTCAGTCAACACATCACTTTTATCACCTTCACTTATATTTTCAAGATTTTTAACCCAACTTTTAAAATCCGATGTATCTACAAACTTTACATTTCCATTAAAAGCAGTATCTAATATATTTAAATAGCCATCAAAAATTCCAGCAATTTGACTTTGAATTTTATCTCTTGCATTTAAATCAAATGATACCTTTGCACATTCTATACCATTAGCAGTTAACTTATCCATTATTGCTTGCCCCTCTTCAGAAGTATATACTCCTGCTAAAACTTTAAATTTATCTGCATCATTATATATAAATGCTCCATAGTCATTTGCAACTTTATTATATGCTTCTTTAGCATAGCCCTCATTTGCAAAATAACCACATTGTATTGCCATAAAACTTGTATTAATATTTCCTTGTACAGCATTTTCAGCACCTTGATTACTTTCCGCATTATTAGAAACTACCTCACTAACTGTATCTTTCCCCTGTTCTACGTTACTAAAGCTTGCTTTACTTTTATCAGCATCATTTAATGGTAAAAAATGAATAATTATATTTGCAAGCATCACTCCAACAATTACAACAAATACACTCATAGTTAAAAATGATAATACTGTTTTTAAAAGACCTGTGTTTTTTTTATTTTTCTTATAGTTATATCTTGTATACCTCACTTTCTCATCCACCTCTTCTCTCACTTTACTTAATTTATTATATTAAAATATATTCTTTATTTTGTTTATATATACATGACAAAATAACTTTTATAATTTATCCATAATCACTTTTTATTTAATATAAATATATAAAAAGACGAAGATATATAAACATTTATCCTTTATTCTTATACAGGATAATTTTTTCATATCTTCGCCTATAATAATATTATTTTATTGATTTTAATATTTCTAATAAATATTCATAACAATTTTTAACAGATGAAATACTCATATGCTCATCGGGTGTATGAACATCATAAAGATTTGGTCCAAAGCTTATCATATCTAAGTTTCCAAGTCTTTCATTAAATAATCCACATTCAACTCCAGCATGAATAGCTACAATTTTTGCTTCTTCTCCATACATTTCCTTATGCACCTTTTGGCATATTTCTCTTATTTTTGAATCAGGATTATATTCCCATCCAGGATAATCTGATGTAGTTTCAAATTTTCCACCTAAAAGCTCTACTATAGTTTTGCTTCTTAAAACTATTTCTTCCTTTAATGATGGAATTGAGCTTCTAATTGCTGAATCAAATTCAACAACATTATTTTTTTGACTTACTATTCCTAGATTAGTTGAACTTTCTACTAAGCCTTCAATTTCTGTACTCTTTGTATTAATTCCATTTGGATATATATATAATAAATCTACAACTTTTTGAGTGCATTCATCAGTAAATTCTTTATTTTCATCACTATTAATTAAAAGCCCTTCAATTTTTACTCCTGGATCTTGTGCTCTTAATTCATTTTGTATAATATCATTCCAATTATTTATCACTTCTATAACTGTATTTTCATCATTTTCATTAACAGAAATTATTGCTTCTGCTTCTCTAGGAATTGCATTGTTTTTAGAACCTCCACTTAAAGTAACAAGATTGTATTTAACTTCTCTTAATAATCCCTTAAGTACTCTTCCTAAAATCTTATTTGAATTTCCTCTTTCTTTAATTATATCCATACCAGAATGACCACCCTTTAGTCCTGATATATTAATTTTTATTAATTTTTTATTATTTATATCTTGAGTATTTACTTCTAAAGTAGCTTTACTTCTTACTCCTCCTGCACAACTAACTAAAAGATATCCCTCTTCTTCATTATCAAGATTTATTAATATCTTTCCTTTTAAGTGCTCATTATTTATTGCCATTGCCCCAGACATTCCTGTTTCTTCATCAGTAGTTAATAAAACTTCTATTGCTGGATGTGGAATATCATTTGAAGCTAATATAGCCATAACATATGCTACTGCAATTCCATTATCAGCGCCTAATGTTGTATCCGTTGCATATATATAATCATCTACTATTCTTAATTTTAATGGATCTTTTTCAAAATCATGTTCTATTCCCTTATTTTTTTCACACACCATATCCATATGTCCTTGAATTATTACTGTTGGTGCATTTTCATAACCTTTAGTTGCTGGCTTTTTTATAATAATATTTAATGCATCATCTTGAATGCTTTCAAGCCCTAAGCTTTTACCAAAGTTTAATAAATAATTACTTATTGCTTCTTCATTTCCTGATCCTCTTGGAATATTTGAAATTTCTTCAAAATACTTAAAAACTGCTTTTGGTTTTAAATTTTGTAAAATATTCATTTTATAGTCTCCTTACTGTTTAATTATGTTAAAATAATTATATATCAATTAGTATAACATAATCCATATAGAACAATTTTATTTTTAATAAAGTGAGGTGTTTTTATGCAAAAAACAAAAATGATTTTTACTATTGGCCCATCAAGTGATAGCGAAGAGGTTTTAACACAATTTATTCAAATTGGCATGAATGTGGCTAGATTAAATTTTTCTCATGGAACACAAGAAACTCATAAAGAAAAAATAAACTTAATAAAAAAAATTAGAACTAAACTTAATACTCCAACAGCAATAATGTTAGATATTAAAGGTCCTAAAATAAGAACTCATAATTTTATAAATGATGGAGTTGAATTAAAGGAAGGGCAAAACTTCATCTTTAAATGCAATAAAGAAATTTTAGGAAATAATAAAGAATGTTCTATTTCTTATTCAGAGCTTTATAAAGATGTTCATATAGGTGGAACAATACTAGTTGATGATGGATTAATTTCTTTTAAGATTATAGATATAAATCGTAGTGATATAATTTGTAAAGTATTAACTGATGGAATTATTAAAAATCATAAGGGGGTAAATGTACCTAATGTAAGTATCAATCTTCCTTCTGTAACTGATAAAGATAAATGTGATTTAATATTTGGATGTAAAATGGGTGTAGATTTTGTTGCTGCATCATTTATTAGAAAATCATCAGATATAAAAGAAGTAAGAGAAATTCTCAATTCCCATAATGGTAATAACATCCAAATAATAGCTAAAATCGAAAATCAAGAAGGTGTAAATAATATTGATTCCATTTTACAAGAAGCTGATGGAATAATGGTTGCTAGAGGTGATATGGGCGTTGAAATTCCTATTGAAAAAGTGCCTATTATTCAAAAGAAAATAATAAGAAAATGTAATGAATCTGGAAAAATTGTAATTACAGCAACTCAAATGCTTGATTCCATGATAAGAAATTCATTACCTACAAGAGCCGAAGCTTGCGATATTTGTAATGCTATTTTTGATGGTACTGATGCAATTATGTTAAGTGGTGAAAGTGCCAGTGGGCAATATCCAATAGAAGCAGCCAAAACTATGTCTAAAATAGCTAAAGAAACTGAGCTTCACTTAGATTATAATTATTTAAATCAATGCTTAAAAGAACCTGCAATGTATGATTTTGCAGAAGCTATTAGTTATTCTACATGTAGAACCTCTAATGTACTTAATGCCAAAGCAATTGTTGCTGCAACTAATTCTGGTTCTACAGCCAAACTTGTTTCTAAGTATAAACCTAAATGTCCTATTGTAGCAATAACACCACATGAAGAAGTATTGCGTGGATTAAGCTTAAATTTTGGTGTTTATCCTGTATTATGCCAAGAATTTGCAAATACTGATGATATTTTAAACGAATCAAAAAAAATCGTTACAAAAATGAACTTAGCAAATAAAGGCGATGATATTATTGTTGCTGCCGGAATGCCAACAAATTATACTGGTGGAACAAATATGCTTAAAATAGAAAAAATTTAAATTATTTTTAATTAAAAAGATGTAGTAGATTTGTTTTTCCACAAATCTTACTACATCCTTATCAGTAATAAAAAATACTTATGTTATTTTTTACTTAAAATTAATCAAATAATCCCTTAAATAAATCACCTAATGTAACATCTTCATCATTATCATTATATTGTAAGTATTCATTTGATCTTTCAACTGCATCTTTTATACTTAAAGCAATTCTTTTATTTTCTTTATTAACATCAATAACCTTAACTTTTACCATTTGTCCAATTTCTAATACATCAGATGGTTTAGCTATATTTTCATCAGTTATTTCATTTATATGAACCAATCCTTCAACACCAGGGAATAATTCTATAAAAGCTCCAAAAGACATAAACTTAACAACTTTTCCTTCTATTATATCTCCTGATTTTATGTTATCTGAATGAACTTTCCAAGGCTCCTTATCTACATCTTTTAATATTAATGAAACTCTTTCTTGCTCAGCATTTACATCTCCAACAAACACTGTAACCTTATCACCTACATTAACTATATCTTCAACTCTTTTAACTCTTTCCCAAGCTAAATCATTAATGTGAATTAATCCAGTAATTCCACAAATATCTACAATTGCACCAGCTTTTATTATTTTTTTAACTGTACCTTCTCTTTTTTCTCCACTTTTAATATTTTTCCAAAGTTCTTTTTTCTTTTCATTATATTGCTCTTCTTCTAACACTCTTCTTGAAGCAACAACTTTTCTATTTCTTAAATCTAACTCTGTTAATCTTACTTCAATTTCTTTTCCTAATAAAGTCTTAAGATCTATTCTTCCTCTTGAAGCTAAAGAAGCTGGAATAAATACTCTTATAGACCCATAATAAGCAACTAATCCACCTTTTACTTCTTCCTTAACAACAACCTTTATAGTTTCATTATTTTCAAATGCTCTCTTTAAATCTTCTTTTTCTGTTATTTGAAGTGCTCTTAATCTAGAAAGCTGAACATATCCTTCCCCATCATTTGGAGAAATAACGTATACATCTAATATATCTCCTGGTTTAACAACATCAGCTGGAGAAACATCTCCAACAACTAATTCTTCCTTAGATATTACACCATCAAAAGCATAATTAATATTAACTGTAGCTTCCTTATCATTAACATCTATAATTTGTCCCTTTAATATATCTCCTGAATTAATTTTCTTTACATCAAAATCCTTTAAAAGATCCCCCATTGAATTTTCATTTAATTCAACTGACATAAATAATCACTCCTTTGTAAAAACATTTCATATTTAATTTTAAGTCAACAGTAAATTTTATACAAGTAAAACAAGAAAAAAGCTACTTAAAATTAATAACAAGTTTACTTCAAGGGTGCAAAATTTAAAAGAGTCTATTGCTAATATTTCTCATAATTTAAGAATCCCACCTACATCAATACAATGATACTTAACTTTATTAGATGAATGTAGCGATAAAGATAGAGAACATTACAAAAAAGTATGTTATTTATATCTAATAGCATACTTTTTTGTTGTGTTAAAACTAATGTTAAAATAAATTCAAAAATTAAATTTGTACCTATGAAGTAAACCCGTTATAAAATTAAGTAGTCTTTTTATATTATTATAAAAATTTCTTTTCTTTCTTAATTGCATTATAACAATAATTTATTATGTCACTTCTCTTTATTATTCCAATAAAAATACCTTCATCATCAACTACAGGTACAAAATTTTGAGTTGTTGCTAATCTAATAATACTTTCAACATCTGCATTGATTGAAACACTCTTGTGCTTTATTCTTATATCTATATCACTTACTTTAACATTTTCTGTATTTTTAAAATTAAGATTTTCTGTATTCTTTAACTTCCATAATAAATCACCTTCTGTTAAGGTTCCAACATACTTTCCCTGCTTGTCTATTAGTGGTATTGCTGTGTATCCATGATGTTCCATTCTTTCAATTACTTGTCTCATTGTTGCATCTATATATTCATAAATAACTTCGCTTTTAGGAGTTAAAAGAAATGCAATATTCATATCTCATTTACCTTCCTTAAATCATTTTTTTCTTATATTTTATCATATTTAAAATACAAATGTTATATAGACTTAAAACTTTAATAAATTCTTAATTTAATTTACACTAATTATAAATCTTATTTTTAAGTTTATTTTCATATCTTAGATAATCATATTCATCAATAACTGTAGCTACTTCTTTATATATTTCTTCCCCACATAAACTCTTTTTTACAATAAGCTCATCTAAAATTCGACTATTACATTTAGAACATGTTCCAAGTGAAATAAATCTCCATCCCATTATTCTAAAAGGATAATCTACTTCCATTTTTCTTTGGCATTTAGGACATATTTGATTTATTTTTTCATAATCTAATTCTATTCCTTCTAATGCTCTTACTTCCAAAGCTGGCATCTTATAAATATCTTCTACTATATAATTTTTTACAGCTCTCGAATTATATACATTTTTAAATACATGTGCTGTATAAATACAATCATTTAATGCATCATGTAATAACTCCTCATTAGCCCTTATCTTTAGTACCTTAAGTGCATTTTTTAAACTTAATGATTTTCTATACCCTAATATCTTAGTTACATATTCTTGGATATCTAAATAATTATCTATCCAACTTAAATCATCATATCCATAGTAATTTGCATTTCTTATTATTTCTGCAATATCATCTTTTGCCCAAGAGCAAATAATATCTCCTTCTTGAACCATATCCTTAAGCTTATTTAATCCTTTAATGAATCCTACACCATTTTCTAAATCCTTAATATTAATTTTAGTAATATCTAAAATCTTAGGATTAATTATAGGAATAACTGATGGTTTTATATATACCTTTAACTCCTCACATGGTTGCATATGAGAATCTAATTTTACAGCACCTATTTCTATTATTTCATTATCTAACTCTAAATTTTTTAAATTTGGATTATCATTATAAACATTTGGTATACATTTATGTATTCCGCTTAAATTATTAAATTCTAAATCAATTATTATAAAAGCCACCCTTATCCCCCCAGATTCTTTACTCAATTTACTCTTCTATATCAATACCTGCTAATTTCATTAAATGCTTTGCATTTTGTGTTTTACTTTTTCCACTTCTAAGAATATAATCAAATTTTATTTTATTATCTTCATAATATTCTCTAAAGTTATAATTTACCAACCAGCTTTTTTCCCTTTCCAAATCACATAATTCTAAATCATGAGTTGATACTAAACCAACTCCTTGAAGCTTAACAAGTTGCTCAATTAATATCCTAGCACCATCATGTCTATCCTTAGAGTTTGTTCCCTTAAATATTTCATCTAATAAAAAGAATACTTTTTCACCTCTTTTAGCGGCTTCTATTACAAGCTTTATTCTTAATATTTCTGCATAAAATGATGAAATATTTTCTTCTAAATTATCTTGTGTTCTCATACAAGTATATATATTGCTTATTCCACATTTGAATCCTTTTGAAAAAGTAGGTAATCCCAAATAAGTTAATATCATATTAAATCCTATTGTTCTTAAAAACGTACTTTTTCCTGACATATTAGATCCTGTAATTAAAGCAACCTTTTCTCTTCCCTTAAGGGTAAAATTATTAGACTTTGCCTTTTCTCCTAATAATGGATGTGCTAATTCAATTGCTTCAATTTCATTAACACCAGAAATTGTTGGATAAGTCCATTCATCATGTTCAAATGCTATTGTTGAAAGACTTATAAGTGCTTCTATCTCTCCCATGTCATCAAGCCATTTTCTTACCTTATATCCATTTTTAACTTTCCACTCTTCTAAGTTTGCTAAAATGAATATATCACTCATAAACAATACATTAACTATTAAATAGTAAGCATTAGATGTACTATCACCTAACCAGCTTATTATATTTTTTAATTTTTTCATTTCATTTTTACAATTAATATTAGAACTTACTAATCCCTTTTGAATGCTTAGTAATTTTTTAGATTTAAAATTTTCATCTTGTATAATTGAAAGCATATTGCTATATTTATAAATTTCCTTTTTATTATTTATAAATATAGATATTACATCACTTAACCTTTTAGTTAACAATTTAATAACTAAGTAATTAATAATTAAATCTAATATTAAATTTGAAATTGAAACTTTTCTTGTAATAGTTAAAAATATCATTATAAATGTAATTGCAATAAATAAATATGAAATATACTTTATTGTAAAATTGCTTTTTTCATCTTTATCTAACCACTTTAACAATTCTTCAATATTTTCTTTTTTCTTATTTTCTATGCTTGCTTCAAAATAAATTTTTTCACAGAATTCTCTTTTATTTGATAATTCTTTAATTGCTTCTTGTTCTTCTTGAATATCATATCTTGTTGGTAATGAATTCATCATCATTTTATTAGCTAAATTTTTTCTTCCAAAGGAAGTCTTTGTTAAATTAATCCATTGAAACAAAGAACTTTTACCAAATAAATCTAAATCATTTGAAAATTTATGCTTTTTATTTATAAATTCTTCACCAATATCTTTAAACTCTCTCCATGTGTTATCTAATCTTTTTATTCCCTTTTCATTGTATTCAAGTATTATTAAGAGCTTCTTTTTTTTATTTATCCTTTCATTATGAAAAAATGCTACAATAATAAATGTTAGTAAAAAAACTAAAAAACTAGCTCCCATAGCTTCAATACTACTTTGCTTATAAAAATAATACATTATTCCAACACATAAAATAACAATTATAAATCTCAATATTGAAAAATATATTAAGACTTTTTCAAGCTTCTTTAATTTTTCATTAACAGCTTTTATATTATTTTTATAATAATTTAATGCCTTTTCCATTTACATTACCTCTTATAATAGTTTTACAATAACTAGTTTAGACTATTTTTCCTATTTAATCCATAACAATTTGTTAAATTAATAGTTATAACTTAATATATTTATGTAATAGTTATAACTTAATATATTTATGACTTATACTATTATTTCTAATTACTACCTCTTCCCTTTTTTGACATGTAAATATTATATATTGCTCAAATCTTTCTTTAATTAAATATTTAATTGTTCTTTCTAATCGTTTATCATCATATTGAATAAAAGTATCATCTAAACATATAGGTATATCCTTATTTTTAAATATCATTTCAACAAATGCTAATCGTAAAGATAAATATAATTGATCATTAGCTCCATTACTAAGTGCTTCAGCTGCCATTATACTTTTATCATCCTTTACCTTCATTTCATAATTATCAGATACCATAACCTCATTATATTTACCATCAGTAAACTCCTTAAAAGATGTAATCACATTACTATTTAAAATGGGTCCAAAACTAGAACGTATTTCATCATATACTTCTGTTAACACTTCACTTACAACATAACTTGCCTTTAATTGAGTTTCATATTTTTCAATATTATTTTCAACCTCTTTTATCTCTTCTTCAATTACTGGAATAGTTCTCTTTCCTATAAATCTATTTTTTATTTCATTTTCTATATCCTTTAATTTTTTTTCAACATCTACAAGTCTTATATTTTTTTCTTTAATTACTTCATCTATTTCATCTTCATTTTCATAAGAATAATTAAAATTTATATTTATTACATCACCTAATTCTTCTTTAATTTTATTTATATCTTTTCCCTTAGTTAAAGCTGAATATGCCTCCTCAACAGATGCAAGACTTTTGCTTACTTCATCCCTTTTTTTAATTTTTTCTTCTATTTCCTTTATTATTTCATCTATTTCACTTATATTTATATTTTTAAAGCCAATTGATTCTAAATTTCTCTTTAGCTTTTCTTCTCTAATTAATAGCTGCTCTTTAGTTCTATTTAAACTACTTTTCAAATTATTTAATTCAATTTCCAAATTATTTACTTCTTTAAAATCTTCCTTATATTTATAAATTTCTTTAATTAATTTATCTATACTGTCTACTGATGCAATTCTTAAATAATTATTTATTTCTTCCTTTATATTTTCTCGTTCATCCATTGCACTATCTAAATCTAAAATACTTCTTTGAGATAATTTTTCATTAATTTTTCTATTTATCTTTTCTTCAAGTTCTAAATAATTTTTATAAATGCTTAATTTATTTACTAATTCTGAATAATTATTAACTTGTAACTTACTACAATATTCATTTAACTTAATTTCAATTTTTTCAATATTACCTTTTAATAAAAAGCTTGTTTTCTCCTTATTGCTGCCTTTTTTATTTATATAAAAATTAAATCCTATAAATATTAAAATTCCTAAACTAATAGTATATAATAAAACCTTAAAATTACTATTATCAATAATAATTCCTAAAATTATACTTATAAAAAAAATTACAACTAAGGATATTAAAAATATATTATTTTGTGGTTTATCACTTTCTTCTTCCATAATACTTTTTAATTTCTTTAATTCTTCTTCATATATTAATAATAACGATTCTAAATCTTCTTTAAAATTCTTAATTTCTATTGCTGATCCAATTAAATTTTCTGCTTCTTTTTTCTTAAGATTAAGAAATTCAATTTCATTTTTTATAGATTCATTTATTTGATATTTTTCCGTTAGCATTTCATTTTTTATTTTTAATCCTTCTAGTTTACTTAATATATCTTTTGGAAGATTATTTATATAATAATACTCTCTTAAAGGAACCTTTAACTCAATTAACCTTTCTTCCTTAACACAAATTCTTTCTTCTTCATCATTTACAATATCTAATAAATTTAAATACATTGAATAATCTTCTTTAACATTTTCAATAAAAATATTATTTATTACTTCATCATTAAAAGTTAAATCTTTATTTATTGAAAATTGTTCATTTCTTAATTTTTCTTTTTTCTTGAAATACTCAGTAATTTCTTGATATTCTTTTTTTATTTTTATCTTTTTTAAATACTTTTTATATATTTCTAAATTACTTATTTCTTTATTTATATTTAATTTTTCTTCATTTAACTTAATTAAATTTTCTTCATTTTCTATATTGTGATTTGAAAGTTTGTAAGCTTCATATCTTTCACTTAGTAAATCTCCATATTTATTTTTTAATACATCTAATGATCCACTTTTTCTTATATTTGATATAGATTTTTTGTATTTATAAAGCTTAGAAAAAGCTACTTCAACAGATACTTGTCCTTCTTCACTTCCAATAGAATTTGATAATTTATCTAATATTTCCTCTTCCTTATCCTTTTTTACACTTACACCTAGTTGCCCAATAAATACTGTATTTATAAATGTAGATCTATTTATATTAAAAAAATACTTTCCAGGTTCTTCTTTATTAATATATTGTACTTCCTCTCCTGTAATTGAATTTATAATAATAGAAGTATCTTCTTTTTTTGTTCTCCCAAATGTCCTTCTTATAATATATTCTTTATCTTCATGTATTACATTTAACTCTCCACTAATATTATCTCCATCATTTGGAGTATACTTAATCCTTTCATTTAATTTATAGTCCTTTCCCTTATAACTTGAAAAACCATAAAGCCATATTTTAATAAAAGATTGAATAGTACTTTTACCGGCTTCATTTTCACCATATACTATATTTAATCCCTTACTAAAATTTATTTTCTTATTTTTAATTCCCCCAAAAGAGTTTATATTTACACTTTTAATAATCACTTAAACTCACCTCTTCTTCTGAGAGACATTGCATTCCTAACTTCAAAGCATTTTGCAATATATTTTTTTCTTCTTCATCATTAGATTTCTGTATCATTTTTATAATTTTCGTTACAAACCTTCCTCTTATGGAAAAATCCATACTAAGCTCATTAATATTCATTCCAATAATGGTTTTATCAATAAATTTAATATAATAAAAGTTATCTTTTACTTTTTCCATTAATATATTTTCTTTTAATGTAAAATGCTCCTTTACTTTTCCCTTTAATATTATCTTATAAAAATTTCTCTTAAGTTCTTCTTCATTTCCTAATGATAATATTTTTGAAATTAATTCATCATAAGTATTAATATCATCTATTTGTACTTCCCTTGTTATATATTTTCTTTTACAAATTGACTTAAAGTTAAGAGATACACCACCTTTATAAATATCTCCTATTATTATTCCCCGTTCACCTTCCTCATCAAATCCTCTTCCTTGTGGACATCCACTATAAGCATAATTAGTATTTCCACTCTTAAGAATTCCTGAAAATTTATGTCTATGTCCTAATGCAACATATTCAATTCCTGTTTTTTCAATATCTCTTAAATATATTGGATTATATTCATTTTTTGAATTTTCGCTTTCAATTTCTCCATGAATCACCATTATATTTATTTTAGATTTATCTATATTAATTTCATTGATTAAGCCTTCATGTTCATAATTGTTATTAAATCCAGCTCCCCAAACTACTAAATTTAATTCCTTAATTTCCTTACTTTGCATTTTGCCTTTAAAAATATAAACATTATCAGGCCAGTTTATCATATTATAAAAAGATTTTTCATTATATGGATCATGATTTCCTGGTGATATAAATACTCTAACATTTTCTATCCTTTTTAATTGGTTTGATATAAAAAATAAAGTATTCTTATTAACTGTTAAATTGTCAAAGACATCTCCTGCAATAAGTAATACCTGTACTTTTTCATTTATTGTTAAATCTATTATATTTTTAAATACCTGTAAAAGTTCCTCTTTGCTATTTTGTGATATCTCCTTTGTAAGTTCTTTAAATGGTGTATCAAAATGCAAATCAGCACAATGTAAAATTTTAACTTGCTTCATAACTTTACCTTCTTTCACGAACCTCTGTTCATATTTTACCATAATTTATATTTTTTATAAAGAATGCTATAAATAAATTAAAATATTAAACAAAAGAAAAGAGCTACATTATTGTAGAATTTCTACCTTAATGTAACTCTTTCTTTTTTTGAATGATAGTTAATTTTCTGGTGGTATTTCACCCATAACAGTACTCACCCTCTCGAAGTATTGTTTCCTTCCATTACCAGTTTGTACCCATTAGTGGTTTCTTTACTTTAATCCACTTTCGTATTGTTCTACCATTCTTTTAACCATTTCACCACCAACGGAACCACATTGTCTTGAAGTTAAATCACCATTATAATCAGTAAATGGTACACCCATTTCTGAGGCAACTTCATTTTTAAATGCGCTTAATCCTTGTTTTGCTTCTGGAACTAATGCTTTTGACATAATGTATTCCTCCTTTGGCTTCCGGTACTTTGTAGACTTAAGTTAAATTTTTCTTTTAAGTTATCTCCTGTCTACACTATTATAGTAACCATTATGAAATTTTATATTACAAGTAATTTATTACTATAATTTATTTTATTGGATTTATTTAAACTATTTTCCTTGTTATTTATTTTTTATTTTTTTTAATACAAAATCCCTAGTAATAGCTACTAACATTCCTATTTGAAAAGATAATGAAACTGATATAAATTGAATGTAATTTACTCTGCTTCCCTTATATACTATAAATGTTTCTATTAACCATACTAAACTTGCTATTAAGGAAGCTTTTTTCCCTCCTATTAATGAACAAATTAATATACTTAAAAATATTAAAATTTGTATTTGAATAAAACTCATGATTTCACCTCATATTAAAATTTTATTTTAAGTCTTATCCAACTTACAAAATTTTAATCAATTTCATTATTACATAAAAGCCTAAACTTACAATTTTCGCACTTATATTTTTTTAATGTTTTTTCAAATACCAATTTTTCCTTTGGCTTATTTAAATTTATATCTTCTAAATAATAATTTATAATTTTCAAATCATTCTCTACTTTAGATTTTATATATTCAATATCTTCATATTTAAATAATATTTCTTCAAAATATCCATCTAATAAATATTCAACTCTACCTTTAATTTTAGAATGATGAACACTATATTTTTGCATTACATACCATGCATAAACTAATAATTGTTCTTTATCATCCATAGAAGCTTTTCCTGTTTTCCAATCTACAATTACATAATATCCATCAAGGTCTTTATACAATAAATCTAATTTTGAGTAAATTTTTAAATTATTATATTCAAAACTACTAAATACCTCTTCATCATTTTCTAGTATTACAACCTCATCTTTTAAAATATCTTCAAAGGTAATTGATACATAAAAGTTATTGCTACATTGAATCAATTTTTCTTTTAATTCTTCTCCAACACTTTTAGAAATTTTATTCCCATAATAATATTCTTGAAGCATTACTCCTCTAGGATATTCATTCCACTCATTTGTAATATATTTATTAATACTTTCTTTAATTATTGTTCTTAATTGATTTAATGTAACTTCATTAAATCTAGAAGCATTCATAATTTTACCTTTATCAACTTTGCATAAATTAATTATTCCTCTAATTTGTTTATGAACAGCTTCTCCAAAACACATCCATAAATTTGTTAACTTTTTTAATCTCCAAGAAATTTTTTGCTCTTCACTACTAGTAAATACCCAGCCATTATGACTTCCATAATAAGTATAATAATACTCTCTCTCACATGAATTTAATGTTTTCATTTTAGAAATTGACCATGACTTTTCTGGATATTTACGTCGTTCATATCAACTATTCACTTTTCTATCCCACCTTTAATATTTATTTATACACTTATAATTAGTATAAATTATCTTATTATTTAATTCAGAATAAATTTTCATAATTTACAAAAAATATTATTAAAATTAATCTTGGAGGTTTATTATGAAAAATATCACTTTAAAGGTAATTAGTTTTATTTCATTATTTTTATTGTTTACTTCATTAATTTCTTCAAAACCTTTATGTTTTACATCAAAAAAAAATGAATCAATAATTACCATAGATTCAACTTCTAGTGTTGGTCTTCCTATGAGATTAAGAGATATTCCTACATTAAATATATCTGGAAGCGCTCAATTTACTAAAGACCAATTATTAAATTTAAAAAATTATATTAATAAGGATAATATTTGTATAGTTGATTTAAGACAAGAATCTCATGGAATGATAAATGACTTAGCAATAAGCTTTTTAAATCCATATAAGGATTTAAATAATGGATTTACTACAGAACAAACTATTAAGGCTGAAAATTCATTATTAAATAAAATTAAAATTGGAAATACTATTCAACTTTATAAACACACTGGAATATTTATCAAAGATATTACTGTTGATTTTATATCTAATGAATCTCAATTAGTAACTGAGGCTGATATGCAATATAAACGATTTGCAGTAAAAGATAATAGTGCACCAACTCCTGATATTGTTGATGAATTTGTAGAATTTATAAAAAATAAACCTGATGATATTCATCTTCACTTTCATTGTGCTGCTGGTAAAGGAAGAACTACTTCATTTATGGTTATGTACCAAGCTATGAAAAATAATAGTAACTTAACATTAGAGCAATTATTATCTTACCAATATAATATTGGAGGAGTAAATCTTCATGATAATAATATTCAATATAATTTTCTTGAAGATTTTTGTAATTATGTTCAAAAAAATAAAGATTCTAATTATTCTATTTCCTACTCTCAATGGATTAAAGAATCTTAAAAAATAAAGAATTGTGAACTTAATAGTTAGTTCATAATTCTTTATTTTTACTTATCCTTTTCACGAGCTACATTAATAACTCTTTGAATATGCATTGTTAAATAAACTTTTTCATCATCATTTACGTAGTAATTATTATTTTTTAATATATAATCTCCTATTTTAACAGCACATTCATATGATTCTTGATATGTTTTTGCTATCATTTTTGCAAAATTGGAATCGGTACTATTATTTTGATTATTATTTACAATACGCTTTGCAAAATACTTTAAATGCGTTAGTAGCCTATCATAATTTAAATCATTTTCATCTAAATCCAAAGAAAAATGACACTTAATTATATTTAATACATCTTTAATAATTTTAGTTGATGTTATTGATTTAGTTGTTGTTTCCTTATACCCTGCGTTTACAAAATGCAATGCAATAAATCCAGCTTCATCTTCTGGAAGTTCTATATTAACCTTTTTATTTATATAATCAACAGCCCATAGCGAAACATTATATTCCGCTTTATGAATTCTTCTTATTTCACTTAACAATTCATTTTTTATAATAATTCCATTTTTATATCTTTTTATAGCAAAAGCGATATGATCAGCTAATGAAATATAAATTTGTTTATCTAATTCAACATTTAATTCCACTATTGCATAAGTTATAATTTCATCAGTTATTTCAAATATACCTTCTGGAATTTGATTAATTAATTTTTTTATCTTGTTTCCTAAATTTTCGTCATCTACTATAAATGTTTTTTCTATTTTTTTATCATCAATTAATTGACCTGGCTTTTTATTAAAAGCTATTCCGCTTCCCATTAGAATTACTTCTTTCCTAGTATTAGGATCTATTGAAACAACTACATTATTATTTAAAACTTTTTCAACTATCATCTGCTTTCTCCCACCTTATACTACCAAAAAGAATGCCTAAATTTAGATTAATCTTAATTTAGGCTCTCATAAATTTTAACATTATAGATATTTAATTGTCAATTTCAAAATCTATTGTTATAGTTAACTTCACTAAATTCAAAGCTCTATGATTTCTTTATTATACATAAAAAAAGACTTAACAAAACTGCTAAGCCTTTGGCAGGGGTACTAGGAATCGAACCTAGCCTAATAGTTTTGGAGACTACTGTACTACCGATATACGATACCCCTCTAACAATGGCTATTCTACCATGTTAACATAATAATTGTCAAGTGTTTTTTTAATTATAACTAATAATCTTTTTTAATACTACTGCTCTTATTGCATCATATGTTATTTCTTCTGGAACTACTTCCTTTATATCTTTTAACTTATTATATCCAACTTTGTCTATAGCATTTAAAACTATTTTTTCTTCATCATTATTAAAAAACTCCTCTAAATGTATTTCAAAATCTATTTTATTTCCTTCAGCAATATATTGTTGAATATGACTCATTACAGTAACTAAAGTTAATTTTCTTTCTTTAGCAACTTCTTTTATTGAACTACCTGATTTAATAAAATCTATAGTTATTTCATATGATTTCTTCTTTTCTTCATTATTATTTTTTTCTTTTTTCTTCTTTTCATTTTCCTTATTTAAAACTTCATCAAATGATATATTACTATTTTTCTTACTAATAAAACTCCATGTTACTTCAATATTATTTTCATTAATATATGATTTAATTTTTTCCATAAATTTTTCACCATATTTATTAAGTTTAGAATTACCAACACCACTTATATCTAAAAACTGTTCATTTGTTATTGGCATTCTATTACTAAGTTCTTTTAATGTAGAATCACCAAATACCATATATGGAGGTATTTTTTCTTCTCTAGAAATATTCATTCTTAATTCCTTTAATATAGTAAATAATTCATTTTCTTCTATTTTAATTTTCTTAACTACTTGCTCTTTAACAAATACTTTTCTTTCTCCTCTTACAATCTCCATAGATTGTTTATTTAATGTTAAAACTGGATATTCTCCTTTATAGTTTAAATCTCCATGTGAAATTAGCATATTAATAAATTCGGTTAATTTATCTTTAGTATAATTTTTTACTATTCCATAAGTTGATAATTCATCAAATCCTAATTCATATACCTTTTTATTATTAGATCCCCTAAGTACATCTACTACCATTCCAATTCCAAATCTTTGATTCATTCTATAGACACATGAAATAACCTTTTGAGCATCAATAGTTTTATCTACTACTTCCCCTAGAGCCTCACAGTTACTACACTTATTACATTTATCATCATATTGCTCACCAAAGTAATTTAATATATATTTTCTATAACACTCCTGCGTATAAACTAAATTTATCATTGTTTGAAGCTTTTCAAGTTCATTTTCTTTTCTAATTTCACTTTCAGTTGCTGTTTCAATAATATATTTTTGAGTTTGAACATCACCTGGTGAAAAAAGCATTATACATTCACTTTCTTCACCATCTCTTCCTGCTCTTCCTATTTCCTGATAATATCCTTCTATATTTTTAGGCATATTATAATGTATTACATATCTTACATTTGGTTTATCTATTCCCATACCAAAAGCATTAGTAGCAATTATTATATTACACTTATCATATATAAAATTTTCTTGAGCTGTTTTTCTATAATCATCACTAAGTCCTGCATGATATTTTTCAACTTGCAATCCCTTTGAATCTAATAACTCATATAAATTATCTACTTCTTTTCTTGTTGAAGCATATATTATTCCTGATTCATTTTTATTATTATTTATATAATTTAAAATATAATTTTTCTTATTTACTCCTTTTTCTATTATTATCTTAAGATTTTTTCTATCAAATCCAGATATAAACACTTTAGGATTATTCAATTTAAGTAAATTTACTATGTCCTTTCTAACTTCATCTGTAGCTGTTGCTGTAAATGCTGTAACTATTGGTCTATTTCTTAATAATGAAATTACCCTACTAATTCTTCTATAACTACTTCTAAAATCATGTCCCCATTGCGACACACAATGTGCCTCATCTATAGCAATCATTGAAACATTGATGCTTGCTATCAGTTCTATAAATGCTTGTGATTCTAATCTTTCTGGAGCAACATATAATATTTTTATTTCATTTTTTGCGGCTTCATCTAAAATATTATTTATTTCTATATTACTCAATGATGAATTAATATAAGCAGACTTAATTCCTAGATTATTTATATTATCTACTTGATCTTTCATAAGAGATATTAATGGTGATATAACTATTGTTATACCATCTAATAATATTGCAGGTACTTGATAACAAATCGATTTACCTCCACCTGTAGGCATAATAGTTAAAACATCATTTCCATTTAGTATTTCTCTTATTATTTCCTCTTGCCCTTCTCTAAATGAGCTATATCCATAATATTGTTTTAAAATCTCTAAGGCCTTATCCATAAACTCTCCTTACTGCTACAATCCATTTTCTTTTTAATTATTAACTTCATCATTTAATTTATTCAAACATTCGTTCTTATTTTTAAAAAAATTATAAAAAAAGCTAGTAAGAAATTCTTACTAGCTTCTTTGGCAGGGGTACTAGGAATCGAACCTAGCCTAATAGTTTTGGAGACTACTGTACTACCGATATACGATACCCCTAAGTACAAAATATATTATATATTATGTTATACATAAAATCAATATTTTTTCTACTATTTTTCTATTATTCTTTTCTTTTTCGTACTTTTTGGATAAAATATAAAATAACAAATGTTTTTAGTTTGTAGTTATCAAGTGGCAAGTTTCTGATGAAATTACTTAAGGAATTTCTAAAAATATATTTTTCAAAATTCAGCCCAAGCTGAATTTTTTCCTTAACTACTAACTACTAACTTCTAACTACAAACTACTAATTAACCGAAAGGGGATGATTTTAACATGATTATTTCTGTTAATAGTGTTGAGCAAACTACAAACCTTGGTATGGAACTTGGCAAGATTTTAAATGCTGGTGACATAATTTGCTTAACAGGGGATTTAGGTACTGGTAAAACACATATAACTAAGGGAATTGCTAAAGGTTTAGGCATAACTGATTACATAACAAGCCCAACTTTTACAATTGTGAATGAATATGATTCTGGTCGTTTAAAATTGAATCATTTTGATGTTTATAGAGTTTCAGATCCTGATGAAATATATGCAATAGGATTCGATGATTATATTTTCTCTGATGCAGTTTCAATAATTGAATGGGCTAATTATATTGAAGAAATATTACCAAAGGATTTTTTACATATTTATATAGAAAAAGACCTAGAAAAAGGCGAAGACTATAGAAAAATCACTATAACTCCATATGGAGAAAGATATGATTATATAAAGGAGTTAAAAATATGATAGTTTTAAGCGTTGATTCTTCATCTTTAGTAACTACAGTTGCTTTACTTAAAGATGAATTTGTACTTGGTGAATATACTTTAAACTTTAAAAGAGAACATTCTGTTATCTTAATGGAAAAAATAGAAATGCTATTAAACGACTGCCAAATTGATATAAGTGAAGTTGATGGTTTTGTAGTTTCTAAGGGACCCGGCTCATTTACTGGACTTAGAATTGGAATGGCAACTATTAAAGGATTAAGTATGGGAGCAAATAAGCCTTATGTTTCAATTTCAAGTTTAGATGCATTAGCAAACTCTTTAATTACATTTGATGGTATAATATGTCCAATTATGGATGCATTAAGAGATAATGTTTATACTGGTCTTTATAAAAATATTGATAGTAAACTAGTAAAATTACTTGATTGCACATCTTTAGATTTAAGTGAACTTGCTGAAATATTAAATGAAAAAGGTGAAAAAGTTATTTTCACTGGTGATGGTATGTTTAAACACAAAGAATTCTTGTCTAAAAATATAAATAATTGTGAATTTGCTCCAAACCATTTAAGTATCATTAGGGCCTCTTCTTTAGGAGAGCTTGGTATGGAAAAACTTAAATCTGGAGAAGTTGATGATATGAATTCTGCTCCACTTTATATTAAAAAACCGCAAGCACAAAGGGAGCTTGAACAAAGGCTGGCTATGAAAAATGAAAATAAATTATAGTCTTATGAATGAAACCCATGTAAATGGTATATATCAATTAAGTAACGAATGCTTTACTATTCCTTGGAGTTTAGATTCAATTAATAATGAACTAAATAATCCATTAGCAAAGTATGTAATTGCAGAAGATTTATTAACAAGTGAAGTTATTGGATTTGTAGGAGTATGGATAATTGCTGGAGAAGGTGATATTACAAATATTGCTGTAAGTCCAAAATATAGAAAACAAGGCATTGCATCAAATTTGTTAATAAAATTATTTGATGTGTGTAAAACTTTTAATTGTGAAGATATCACTTTAGAAGTTAGAGCTTCAAATACTCCTGCTCAAAACCTTTATAAGAAATTTAACTTTAAAGAAGAAGGTATAAGAAAAGGATATTATTCAGATAATGGTGAGGATGCCATTATAATGTGGAAAAGAGGGAATTGCACTAAATAGCTTGTGCAATTCCCTCTTTTTATGCAATCTTTTTATTTCTATTTTCAAATTTACTATCAACTTTAAATATTGATTTAGATACCTTTTTATATAATAAATAAGTTAATACTGATACAATAGCTGCTTTTATTGCATTAAATGGAATTAGCCCAAAGAATATATAATTTGCTAATGCTGCACCTTTCATATCCATTCCAAACAAAGGTAATAATATATACACATTAGCTAATATACCTGCTACTTGCATTACTAATGCACCACTAATCATTCCAATAATTGCAGTCTTTTTGCTTTTATTTCTATGATATATATATGTTGCTGGCATTATTAAAGCAAGTCCAACTATAATATTAGCAATTTCTCCAACAAATGCAGTTCCAGTTCCCTTTAATAAAAATCTTAAAACTACCTTTAATATTACTATGGCTCCTCCAGTTATAGGACCATAAGCAAATCCCCCCATTAATGCTGGTACTTCACTTAAATCAATTTGTAACCATGGAAATGCCGGTATTATTGGAAAATCAAAATACATAAGTACTACCGAAATAGCCACTAATAAAGATACCTTAATCATTTTGTTTAAATTTTTTGATGAATTCATATATACATTCTCCTCCCAAAAGTCATCCTCGTGGGCATTAGCTAAATTAATCAATATATTTGATAATAGTTTGTAATATTTATAATGTTTAATAGATATAAAAAGCCCTGATTTTATAAACATCAGGGCATTAAAAACAAAGCTATTAATAAATATAATTTATATATGCAATAAATTTAATTATCAATTAGATAATTAAATTATTATCAATACTATATTTATATAATTTAACTCTTACCTTCTTTCATCCAGACTTTACTGTCGGCTTCGGAGTTACACCGAATCTGCAAAATTGCTCGCGGGCTATACCGCCGGTAGGGACTTTCACCCTGCCCTGAAGATATTTTTTATTTATTTATTTTTATTATATAATATAATCCCATTTTTTTCAATAACTTTTTTTCTTTACTTAACATCTTTCATAGTTAATGAAATTCTCTTTCTCTTTTCATCAACTTCCATAATTCTAACTTTAATTACATCTCCAACCTTAACTATATCTAATGGATGCTTAACAAACTTATTGGCCATTTGGCTCTTATGAACTAATCCATCTTGATGAACACCAATATCAACAAAAGCACCAAAGTCTGATACATTTCTTACAGTTCCCATAAGTTCCATTCCAGGCTGTAAATCCTTTAAATCTATAACACCAGTTTTTAAAATTGGCTTAGGCATATCTTCTCTTGGATCTCTTCCTGGTTTTTGTAATTCTTTAATTATATCCTTTAAAGTTAACTCACCAATTTCAAGTTCTTTAACAAGATTCTTTAATCCCTTTGAATTAACTCTTTCTTCAATATCATTTAAATTTCTATTTTTTAAATCTTCCTTAGTGTATCCTAAAATATCTATAAGCATTCCTGCTGCTTCATATGATTCTGGATGAACTGAAGTATTATCTAAAGGCTCTTTACTTTCCATAACTCTTAAAAAGCCTGCACATTGTTCATATGCTTTTTGTCCAAGTCTCTTAACCTTTAATAATTCTTTTCTACTCTTAAATCCTCCAACTTCATCTCTATAAGAAACTATATTGTTAGCAATTGATACATTAACACCTGCAATATATGTTAAAAGTGATGGTGTTGCAGTATTTAAATCCACTCCAACCTTATTAACAGAGTCCTCAACTACACCAGCTAATGATTCATCTAATTTTTTTGGAGTAACATCATGTTGATATTGACCAACACCTATTGCTTTAGGATCTATTTTTACAAGTTCAGCCATAGGATCTTGTAATCTTCTTCCTATTGAAATAGCACCTCTTATAGTAACATCTAAATCTGGATATTCCTTAGCTGCAAGTTCTGAAGCTGAATATACAGAGGCACCTGCTTCCGATACAATTACATATGCTAACTCTTTTCCGCTTTCCTTTTTAATTTCATTTATCATTTCAGAAATAACTTCTTCTGACTCTCTAGATGCAGTACCATTCCCTAAAGAAATAACATCAACATCATATTTATATATAAGTTCTTTCAATATTTTCTTAGTACCTTCTACATCATTCTTAGGTAAAGTAGGATATACTGTAGATTTTTCTAAGAACTTACCTGTAGAATCTAAAACTGCAACCTTACATCCTGTTCTAAATCCTGGATCATATCCCATAACCACTTTTCCCTTTATTGGTGCTTGCATTAAAAGAGCCTTTAAGTTTTCCTTAAATATTAATATTGCTCCTTCTTCACCTTTATCTGTTAATTCACTTCTTATTTCTCTTTCTATTGAAGGATATATTAATCTCTTAAGTGAATCTTTTATTGATAACTTTAAATATTCATCTGTAGCTTTATTTCCCTTTAACAATTTACTTTGAAGATATGTTATTATTTTCTCTTCGTTAGCAATTACCTTAACAGATAATACCTTTTCTTTCTCTCCTCTATTTATTGCTAATATTCTATGTGCAGGAATTTTACTTACATCTTCGCTATAATCATAATACATTTCAAATGGAGTTGGTTCTTCACTTGAACCCTTAGATTCAATTTTTCCCTCTCTCATTACAAATTCTCTTATCCACTTTCTAAATCCTGCATCATCAGAAATACATTCAGCAACTATATCTAAAGCTCCGCTTATAGCTTCATCCACAGTAAGTACCTTTTTTTCTTCATCTATATACTTACTAGCTTCTTCTCTTATATCACCTTTAAAAGTTCCTTCTAAAATTAAATCAGCTAATGGCTTTAATCCCTTTTCTAAAGCTATTGTTGCTCTTGTCCTCTTCTTTTGTTTATAAGGTCTATAAATATCTTCAACTTCTGTTAAGGTATCAGCCTTTTCTAAAGCTTTAACTATATCATCATTTAATTTACCTTGCTCATCTATTAATCTTAAAACATCTTCTTTTCTATCTTTTAAATTTCTTAAATAAGTTAATCTTTCAAAAAACTTTCTAAGAACATCATCACTTAGTCCACCTGTTTGTTCTTTTCTATATCTAGAGATAAAAGGAACTGTATTTCCTTCATCTAATAATTTAATTACATTTTGTACTTGCTTTAAAGTTATGTCTAATTCTTTGGTTAATCTTTCTTCTATATTTACCATAAATTCCTCCAATAAAATTAATCATCTATAAAATTACTTTTCTAATTTAGTATAACATATTTTTACACTATTGATATTATGTTAAGAGAATAGTATAATTTATTTGTAAAATATTACCAATTAATTGAAAGGTGGAATTTGCTTGAATAAATTTTTAAACGGATTTTTAAATATATGTCTCATTGTATTTATTATTCTCTTAGTATTAAACCAACTATATGTAATTGATTTTTCACTAAATTTAAGAAATATATTTATATTTTTAACATTAATAATAATTTTATTAACTGCAACAACTCAAATATTAATAGGTAAATCTAATTTTTTAAAATTTATTAGTAGTGTTATATTAATAACGATTATATTAGGTGGAATTTCCTTTGTACTAACAAAACAACTCAACATGTTTTTATATATTTGTCTTTTAACATCATTATTTCAATGTATTTTTGAACTTATTAAAAATAATGCATAATATTTTTCCTCACATAATATTATTAAATATAATACTATTTGTGAGGTCTTTTTTTATGAAGAAAAAAACTTTATACTTTTCAATTTTATCATTAATTTCCTTATTATTATTATTAACACTTCATCTTAATAATACATATTCAGAATTCAATTCATCTAATGTTCGTAATAATATATATGTTTTATCCTCCAATACATTAGGAGGAAGGCTCGCTGGAAGTACTGAAAATGAAATTGCAGCTGAAATAATAAAAAATAGATTTATAAATTGTGGATTAAAATCATTAAATAATGATGGTACGTATACTCAAACATTTAATACAGTTTGCCCAGTTATTACAAACTCCTCTCCATATTTAAAAATAGAAAATAATGGTGAAGTAGAAGAAGAACTTCAATATGGAGTTGACTTTAAAGAAGATATGATAAATTTTAAAAATAATACTTTTTCATTTTCAAAATCAGATAAAATAAACTCCTATTTATCTTATCTTGATATAACATGTAATGATGGATCATTTTTATTATATGTACCAAAAAATAATGATTTTTCATTTAGAAGTTCTTTTTTTAGTGATTTTTCAAAAGATGCAGTAATTATGATTTCTCAAAATACCTTTAATAAAGTGCTTAATAGTTTAAATGAAGGTAAAGAAATTTCAATTCATATTCCATTTGAAGAAGAAGAAAAGACAATTTCTAATGTTATAGGTGTAATTAAGGGATTTAATTCATCACTTCCTCCATTTATAGTCACTGCACATTATGATCATCTTGGAAAAGATGGCTTAGGAGTTAATTATTCTGGTGCATTAGATAATGCATCTGGAACTTCATTTTTATTAGAATTAAGCAGAAGCCTTTCAACTTACGGAAAACCTAAAAGGGATATTATTTTTGTAGCATTAAATGCTGAGGAATTTGGATTATTAGGTTCAAAAGCATTTGCTGAAGAAAACTTATTTACTATACAAGATTCTAAAGTTATAAATTTTGATATGATTGGAAGTGCTGATTATCCTATAAGTTTAATGCAAGGTAGTAAATTTAAAAATACAGATTCTGAATTGTTAAACTCAATAAAATCAATTTGTAATGAAAAATCAATTCCTTATGAAGTTTTATATGAAGATTCTAGTGATCATGCTAGTTTCAATAACTTAAATATAGATGCATTAAGCTTTTGTCATAGTGATAAAACTAGAATTCATACTCCTAATGATACCTTAGATTATATAGACACTAATGCTATCAATACTGTTTATAGTGTTGTTGAAACAGAAATTAAAGGTTATTGCTATAGCAAATTAACTAATTTTATATATAGCTCAAAATCAATTTTATTTATATCAATAGCTTTACTAACCCTTATAATTTGGGGTATATATATTGTAATTAAGAATAAGTCAAATTTAAAATAATATACAAAAAATACTAGCTATCTTAATTAAATTAAAACAGCTAGTATTTTTTTATTTAGATATGCTTTTTAAATAAGTTGTTATAAATTGATCTATATCACCATTCATTACTGCATTAACATTTGATGTTTCTTCATTAGTTCTATGATCCTTAACCATATTATAAGGATGGAATACATATGATCTAATCTGACTTCCCCATCCCATATCCTTAAGCTCTCCAGTTAAATCTTCTATTTTTTCTTTATGCGCTCTTTCCTTAAGTTCTATAAGCTTAGATTTAAGCATTGACATTGCTGTATCTTTATTAGCAAACTGACTTCTTTCATTTTGGCATTGAACTACAATTCCAGTTGGAATATGAGTTATTCTAATTGCTGATTCAGTTTTATTAACATGCTGACCACCAGCTCCACTTGCCCTATAAGTATCTATTTTTAAATATTCAGGTCTAATTTCTATATCTTGATCTTTAGTTAACTCTGGTAATACCTCTACAGAAGCAAATGATGTTTGCCTTTTGCCATTTGCATTAAATGGAGATATTCTTACTAATCTATGTATACCTTTTTCAGCTTTAAGGTATCCATATGCAAATTCACCTTTAACTCTTAATGTAGCACTTTTTATTCCAGCTTCATCACCTTCAAGTAAATCTAATGTTTCAACCTTATATCCTTTTTTTTCGCACCATCTTGTATACATTCTAAGAAGCATAAGTGTCCAATCATTTGCATCACTTCCACCAACACCTGCATGTAAATTTAATATAGCATCATTTTTATCATATTCTCCAGATAAAAGAAGCTCTATTTTATATTCATCAATTTTCTTTTCAATATCTTTTATTTCAATAATAACCTCATTAATAGTTTCTTCATCATCTTCTGCTAATTCAGCTAAAACTTCAACATCATCTAATCTTCTTACTAAACTTTCATATCTATCTATTTTATCTTTAATACTTTTACTTTCCTTAGTAACTTCTTCTGCCCTTTTTATATCATCCCAAAATCCTTTTTCCTGCATTTGAAGTTCAAGTTCTTGAAATCTCTTTTCTAGGCTTTCCTTGTCAAAGTGAAGCCCCCATTTCCTTTAATATTTCCTTTAATGATGGAACCTTTGCAAGCTCCTGCTCTAATTTTATTAACAAAAAATCACCACGCTTAACTAGTTTGTAGCTATTATTGAAATTCCCCTAGGAATTTCTGTTAGTTTCAAGTTTTAAATGACAAGTTACAAGTTTAGTTATAAATTCAGCTTAGGATGAATTTAATAAATATATTTTTAGCAACTCCGCAAGGCGCTTCTTCCTTAGCTACTTATCTCTCTTTCCACTTGTCACTAACTACGCTTCTCTTCCACAACAGTTCTTATATTTTTTACCACTTCCGCAAGGACATAAATCATTTCTTCCAAACTTATGGTCGTTTTTTATAGGTTCTTTCTTCAAACTATTATCATCTTGCCCATGGCTTGCTGATGTTTCTTTAGCAACTTGCTCTCTTTCAATAGGTCTTTCAACTCTTACATGGAATAAGAATTTAACTGTTTCAGTCTTAATTCCCTCAATCATTTCCTCAAACATTGCACTACCTTCCATTTGGTATGCTTGAATTGGATCTTGTTGCTTATATGCTCTTAATCCCATTCCTTGTTTTAAATGATCCATATTATCTATATGATCCATCCATTTTTGGTCAACAACTCTTAAAAGAACAACTCTTTCAATTTCTCTTAATTGCTCTTCACCAAATTCAAATTCTTTACCCTTATATATGTTCATAATAGTTTCTGTTAATTTACTTTTTATTTGCTCATTAGATAAATCAGCTAATTCTTCTACTGTTACAATTCCATGAGGTAAGCATATTTCTTCTAAATATTGAAGTAATGTTTTCACTTCTGCTTCTATATCTTGAACTTCTCCACTTAAATGTGAATTAACTGCATCAGATATAACTTCTTCAATCATTCCTTCTATTTGCTCTTTTAAGTTCTTACCTTCTAAAACTTCAGTTCTTTGTCTATAAATAACTTCTCTTTGAAGATTCATAACATCATCATATCCTAAAAGATTCTTTCTTATATCAAAGTTATTTCCTTCAACCTTCTTTTGTGCATTTTCTATAGCCTTAGTAACCATCTTACTTTCTATAGCTTCAGTTTCTTCTAAACCTAACTTATCAATAACTCCCTGAATTCTTTCTGAACCAAATATTCTCATTAAATCATCTTCTAATGATATAAAGAATATTGATTCACCAGGATCTCCTTGACGTCCTGATCTACCTCTAAGCTGATTATCTATTCTTCTTGATTCATGTCTTTCAGTACCAAGAACTTTTAATCCACCAACTTCTCTAACACCTTCTCCAAGCTTAATATCTGTACCTCTACCTGCCATATTAGTAGCTATAGTAACCATTCCTAATTCACCAGCATGAGATATTATTTCTGCTTCTTGAGCATGATATTTAGCATTAAGAACTTGATGTTTTATTCCTCTTTTCTTTAATAAAGATGAAATATATTCTGATTTATCAACACTTGCTGTACCAACAAGAACTGGTTGATTTTTTTCATGTGCTTTAACAATTTCTTCAATTATAGCTTTATATTTTCCTGATTCATTTTTATAAACCATATCTGATTTATCTATTCTTTGAACAGGTCTATTAGTTGGAATAACTATAACATCTAAGTTATAAATTTCTCTAAATTCATTTTCTTCAGTTAATGCAGTACCAGTCATTCCTGATAATTTAGCATACATTCTAAAGTAATTTTGGAATGTAATTGTAGCTAAAGTTTTTGATTCCCTTTGAATCTTAACTCCTTCTTTTGCTTCAATTGCTTGGTGAAGACCATCTGAATATCTTCTGCCTTCCATAAGTCTTCCTGTAAATTCATCTATTATAACTATTTCATTGTCCTTAACCATGTAGTCTTTATCAGCCTTCATAGTATAATTAGCTTTTAATGCTTGTGTAACATAATGTTGTAATTCTAAATTTTGAGAATCTGCATAATTTTCAATTCCAAAATATTTTTCAGCTTTTACAATTCCATCATCAGTTAATAATACTGCACTTGCCTTTTCATCTACATTGAAATCTTTTTCATTTATTAATGTCTTAACAAAATTATCAGCAACATTATAGAACTTAGTAGACTTATCACCCATTCCTGAAATAATAAGAGGTGTTCTAGCTTCATCTATTAAAATAGAATCTACCTCATCCACTATACATAAATTAAGTTCTCTTTGAACTCTATCTGCCATATGAATAACCATATTATCTCTTAAATAATCAAATCCAAATTCATTATTTGTTCCATAAGTAATATCACAACCATAAGCTTCTCTTCTTTGTTGTGGTGTAATTCCATGAATTATACATCCAGTAGTTAATCCTAAAAAATTATATAAAACACCCATTTCTTCCATTTGTGTTTTTGCTAAATAGTCATTTACTGTTATAACATGAACACCCTTACCTGTTAAAGCATTTAAATATGCTGGTAAAGTAGCAACTAAAGTTTTACCTTCCCCAGTTTTCATTTCTGCAATTCTTCCTTGATGTAAAACCATGCCTCCAAGTAATTGGACTCTAAAATGCTTCTTTCCAAGTACTCTACTTGAAGCTTCTCTACAAACTGCAAATGCTTCTGGTAACAAACTATCTAAAGATTCACCTTTTGATATTCTATCTTTAAATTCTATAGTTTTTGCTTGTAATTGTTCATCACTTAAGCTTTGCATACTATCATCTAATGCTTCTATTTTATCTGCAATTAATTGAAGTTTTTTAACTTCTCTTTCACTATATGTTCCAAATATCTTTTCTAAAAACCCCATAACATATTTCCTTTCAAGATTAATTTTTTATGTAAATTTAGACAAATTTAAATTAAATACTTAATTTTAAAATTTTATATATTTAATTTACCTATATAAAATTATCTTTTTTATTTTTCACTTAATAAATTATATCATTTATACTATTTATAATTCAACAGAAATGTATATTCATAAAACCAATTTAGTACTTTAGATAAAAATAAAAGGAGCCTTATTAAAAAGCTCCCATTATTAATTAAATATAATCAGGTTCTAATAAACCATAATTTCCATCTTTTCTCTTATATATTACATTGATATTTTCTGTATCACAATCTTTAAATACAAAGAAGTTATGTTCTACTAATTCCATTTGCAATATAGCTTCTTCAGCACTCATTGGCTTTATATTAAATCTTTTAACTTTTACTATTTCTCCTTCGTTGTCATCTTCTTCTGATGCAACTTCATCAAAATTACCAAATCTTAATGATTCATTACTTCTTCTTTGTAACTTTGTTTTTTGTTTTCTAATTTGTCTTTCAAGTTTATTTTCTACTAAATCTATTGATTTATACATATCATCAGTAGATTCCTCACATCTTAAAATTACTCCATTAAAAGGTATTGTTACCTCAAAAATTTGGCTATTTTTTTGAACTGTTAATGTTGCTCTTGCAGTTACATTTGGTTCAAAATATTTATCCATCTTTGAAATCTTTTTTTCTACTATTTCTTTCAATGCAGGTGTTACGTTAATATTCTTTCCGATTACTGTTACTCTCATAAGGTCAACCCCTCTCTTTAAGTTCTAATTATATTTATTAAGATTTCAATATTTACTATATGTATATATTACCATTTTTCTTCTCATTACTCAAATATCATTTTCTGAATTTACAGAAAATTTAAACTTATTATCTCTACATAACTCTTTTTTTCTTTCCTTTTCTTAATATTTTACAAAAAAAAAACATCAATTCTTTCGAATTGATGTTTTTTTATAAAGTTAGCTGACCTGGATTTTGACCCCACACTCGCCTGCTGGAGCTTTTGCTACCCGGAATTAACCTCTCACTACTAACACTCTCAGTATTTCTACTGGCAGGACTTACTTCTATACCGCACCATGCTCATTAACTCTTTGTTTAACTTACGTGGATCGTTTCGCCTGCGACTGGCATCGACTTTCATCCACAGACCTAACTTTACATTACTATTATATATCGCTTTTTGCAATTGTCAATACAATAATCCTTTTTGCGCCATTATTTTTCAATATTTTTTTACATTCATTTATTGTTGAACCTGTTGTCATTACATCATCTATTAATATAACCACTTTATTAAATATATCCCTATTATCTTTTATTTTAAAAGCTCCTTCAACATTAATTCTTCTTTCATCTTTACTTAATGTTTTTTGCTCCTTAGTATGCTTAATCTTTAATATACAATTGCTAATAGGAATATCAAGTAAATACCCAATTTTGTACGCTATAAATTTACATTGATTAAATCCCCTATTTTTAATTGCACTTTTAGTCATTGGTACATAGCAAATTACATCAGCCTTAATTTTATTTTTATTTATTATTTCTAATATAAATTTAGATAACACTTCTCCTGCTATAAAATTTTTACTATACTTAAATTCTAAAATTAATCTTTTTAATATACCACCGTAAAATCCATAGGAAATAACATCTTTATTTGCCAAATTTACATTTTTTATTTTACTTCTACAATAATCACATATTCCTACAAACCCCTCTGTTTGGCATATTATACATTTTTCTTCTCTTGGATAAATTATATCTAATAATTCCTCTCCTACTTTTCTCAATAATTTAAGTATTGTTTTTCCCATAAACTTTTATTAAACATCCTCGTTATAACTTTAGCTTTATCCATTTCTTCTGAAACTTCTCTTGATACCATTATAGCTTCACATTGAATATCTTGAGACATATTTACAGCCCCACAAATATAAAGTATTTTTTTATATGAATAATATATATCATCTGCAAACAACATTATCACATTTAAATTTGGAATGTTTCTAATATATTGTCCACAACTATTAGTTATTATGAACAATGTATTACTATATCCTTGGATTATATCACTAACAAATTTAAAATCTTGATTTTTATTATATCTCACAACTCTTATTTCTAATGACTTTAATGTACTACAATAATGATTATACACTTTATTTAACTTTTCCTCTGATGGAACTACAATTAATACTATTCTTTTATTTTCCTTAAACCATTTAAAATACTCAAATAATGAAAGTGGTATATTTTCTTCTAACTTTATTCTAGTATTCATTAATCTAGGTTCAATTATAGGATATTTTTTCATCATATAATTTATTTCTAATTTTTCTCCAATTGGAAAAATATGATCACTTGCATAAATTATAATTTTATTACAATTCCAATATACTTCTTCAACAGCTTCTCTAATATATTCATTGCTTACCTTTGAAAATAAACTTATATCATCAAATATTACTAAATCATAAAATTCAGTTACTTCACTTATTTCTTCAATAAATATATATTTAAAATTATCTTTTAATTTTTCTGACTCTATAATACCATCTACAAAATTATTTAATTCTTTTATCTTTTCAGAAGCATATTTTTTTTCTCTATTGCAAAATATATAAAGTATATTTTTGTTCTTACATATTGTCTTATTAATTATATTTGAAAAAACTGCTATTGTATTAAATGGTCTTGTTTTTATAGATAAAACCTTTGTCTTTTTTGAATCCCATTTACTTATTTTCTTAAAAACATTACTCAATTCCTTATAATTCATAGTATCAGACTCCATTATTTATTCTTCCTTTATCTTATCATCAGATATAATATCTAAAATTCTTTCTTTTAATGATGAATATCTCTCCATACTATTTGTATTATCTACCATATACTTTAATGCCCTTTGATTTCCAACTACTACAACTAATTCTTTTGCTCTTGTTATTCCTGTATATAATATATTTCTATTCATCAAAAATGCTGAACCCATAAATGCTGGTGTTATTATTACTTTAAATTCACTTCCTTGACTTTTATGAATAGTAATTGCATATGCTAATTCTAATTCTTCAACATATAGGTTATCATATACTATTCTTCTTTCATCATCAAATACAACTGTTACTGTTCTATTTTCTTCACTAATTGACTCAATAAAACCCATATCTCCATTAAAAATACCTACACCTTCATTATCACCATATCCATTTATTCTATTCCATTTTAATGAATAATTATTTTTAGTTTGCATTACCTTATCGCCTTCTCTAAAAACACTATCCTTAAACTTTCTTTCCTTTTTATCTTTACTAGGAGGATTTAATATAGATTGAAGTTCATTATTTAAATTATCTACCCCTAAAATTCCTTTTCTAGTAGGTGAAAGTACCTGAAAATCCCTTATCTTATTCCACTTAGAGTTGAAAAGAGGCAATCTTCTATTTACTAAATCTAAAATAGTTTCTAAAATTTCTTCATTACTTTCTCTATTATCAAAAAAGAAATCTCCACCCTTTTTATTTAAATAAGGTAGTTCACCATTATTTATTCTATGCGCATTTGTTATAATCATGCTTTCTTTTCCCTGTCTAAATATATCCTTTAATCTAACTACCTTAATAAATTCACTATCTATTAAATCCCTTAAAACATTTCCTGGACCTACTGACGGTAATTGATCTGCATCTCCAACTATTATTAGTCTTGTTCCAAGTTTAATTGCCTTAAGTAAACTATTCATAAGCATTATATCAATCATTGATGCTTCATCTACTATTATTACATCACCTTCTAGTGGCTCTCCTTCACCTCTTCCAAAGAATGAATTTTCATTATCACTCACTCCCATTTCTAATAATCTATGTATAGTTTTTGCTTCTCTACCAGTTGATTCTGTCATCCTCTTAGCTGCTCTTCCTGTTGGTGCTGCCAAAAGAACCTTCATTCCATTATTTTCATATATTTCTATTATACATTTAATTATTGTTGTCTTACCAGTACCTGGACCACCAGTAATTATTTCAATTCCATTTTCAAAGGCACCTAATATTGCTTCTTTTTGAGAATCTGCAAATACTATATTATTTTTTCTTTCAAAACTTGATATTTCAAAAGTAATATCAGAGTTTATAGTTTGAAAGTTTTCAATGCTTAAGGTAATTATCTTATTAGTTACTCCTAATTCACAAAAATAATATGGTAATGAGTATACAGCTTCAATTTCATTTATCTTTTCTATCTTTATTTTTCCTTCTAAGACACTATTATATATATTAACTTCTATTAACTCCTTATCTACACTTAAAACCCTTTGAGCTTCATTTATAAGTTTATCCTTTGGCATATATGTATTTCCAAGCCCTGAAAAACTATTTAATACATATTTTATTCCACTTTGTATTCTAAAATCTGATATAGGTTCAACTCCTAAGCTTTTTGCTATTCTATCAGATGTTAAAAAACCAATTCCTGAAATTTCATCACTTAAAATATATGGATTTTCAGATACAATATTTTGTGCATCTCCACCAAATTTTTTATAAATTTTTAAACATTGATTTATAGTTACCCCATGTTTTTGAAAAAACATTATTATATCTTTGAGTTCCCTAGTTTCTAAATATGATTGATAAATAATATTATATTTTTTCTCCCCAATACCTTCTACTTCTTTTAACCTTTCAATATTATTATCTAATATATTTAATGTTTCTTCTCCAAAAGCTTTTACTATTTTTTTAGCTGTTACTGGTCCTATTCCATGAATTATTCCTGTGCTTAAGTATTTTTCAATTTCTTTTGTTGATGTTGGTAAAACTTCTTTATATTCTTCTACATTAAATTGTCTTCCAAATTGCTTATGTTTAATCCATTCACCCTTAACCTCAATTTGCTGCCCTTCTTTTATTAATGGCATTGTTCCTACAATTGTATTTACTTCTTTATTAGCTGTAATTTTAGCTACTACATAGCCAGTATCCTCACTTTTAAATATTACAGCTTCAACTAAGCCATCTAATATCTCCATATTATCGCTCCAAACATTTTATTTTACTTATTAATATTATATAATTATAACATAAGTGAAATTTTCTTTGTTAAATTAGAACTTACTTATTCACTTATACATTATTAGCATGTAATAAAATTGTTAAACATTATTCTGGAGGTCTATTTATATGTTATTAAAAAATTGTAATATCGTTTTTCTCGATAAAATTGAAAAGGGATCTATATTAATTGAAAACGATGTAATAAAGGAGATAAATCCCAAAATTATAAATACTAATGAGGAAATAGACTGCAAAGGTCTCTATGTTGCTCCTGGATTTATCGATGTTCATATTCATGGTGCTAGTGGATATGATACTATGGATGGTACATTTGAAGCAATAAATGAAATTTCAAAAACAATTTGTAAGTTTGGTACTACTTCGTTTACTCCAACAACAATGACAATGTCTGCTTCAGACATATTAAAATCTATGTCAGCTATTAAGAAAGCTAAAATAGAAGGTACAGATGGTGCACAAGTTTTAGGTGCTCACTTAGAAGGACCGTTTATTAGTCCTAGTGCCATAGGTGCTCAAAATCCTAACTATCTAATTAAGCCAAGCTATGAAAACTTCGAAGCTATGACAGGAGATGCAATGGATGCTGTAGTGTCAATTACTATGGCCCCTGAAGTTGATGGAGCAAAAGAATTAGCTAGTATATTAACTGAAAAAGGAATCCGTTGTTCTATAGGTCATACTAAAGCTACTTATGAAGAAGCTATTGAAGGTATAAAAAGTGGATTTTGCCATTCAACACACTTATTTAATGCAATGACTGGTTTTACCCATAGAGAACCTGGAGTTGTAGGCGCAACTTTTGATACTGATATAACTACAGAAACAATTTCTGATGGTATTCATATATCTTACCCATCATTAAGAATTGCTTATAAACAAAAAGGAACTGATAAAACATTATTAGTTACTGATGCAATGTGTGCTTGTGGAATGCCTGATGGAAAATATGCTTTAGGCGGACAACCTGTTATAGTAAAAAACGGTGCTGCTAGACTTGAAAATGGAGCATTAGCTGGATCAGTTTTAACTCTTAATAGAGCAATAAAAAATATTTATGAAAATACTGACTATCCTTTATACGAGATAATTAAAATGGCTTCTTACAACGGAGCAAAATATTGCAAGGTTGATAATAAAAAAGGGCAAATTAAAGAAAATTTTGATGCTGATTTAGTTGTTTTTGATGAAAATATTGATATTAAAATTACTATAATTGGTGGTAAGGTAGTTTATTCTAATTAATATTTTTTACTCTAGAAACTTTGTATTAATTTCATCATAAGATACTTAATCTTTTAATTATAATAAAAAGCGAAGACTTATGTCCTCGCTTTTTATTATAAGTATTTCTTTATTTCATCAACTTTATTTAATTGTTCCCAAGGTAAATTTAAATCATTTCTACCAAAGTGACCATAAGCAGCTGTTTGTCTATATAAAGGTCTTCTTAAATCAAGATCTCTTATAATTGCTCCTGGTCTTAAATCAAATACTTTTTCAACAATGTTAGTTATTTCTTCATCACTTAACTTACCTGTTCCAAAAGTTTCAACTTCAATAGATACTGGCTTTGCAACACCTATTGCATAAGCTAATTGAATTTCTAATTTATCAGCTATACCAGCTGCAACTAAGTTCTTAGCTACCCATCTTGCTGCATAAGCTGCTGATCTATCAACCTTTGTTGGATCTTTTCCTGAGAATGCACCACCACCGTGTCTTCCATATCCTCCATAAGTATCAACTATAATTTTTCTTCCTGTTAATCCACTATCTCCTTGTGGTCCTCCAACAACAAATCTACCAGTTGGATTAATGTAATATTTAGTTGATTCATCTAATAATTCAGCAGGTATAACAGCTCTTATTACATGCTCCATTAAATCTTCTCTTATTTGTTCTTGACTTACATGTTCATCATGTTGAGTTGATATAACTATTGCATCAATTCTTACGACCTTATTATCATCATATTCCACCGTTACTTGACTTTTACCATCTGGTCTTAAATATGATAAAGTTCCATTTTTTCTTACTTCTGTTAATCTTCTTGATAATCTATGTGCCATAGCAATTGGTGAAGGCATATATTCAGGTGTTTCATTAGTTGCAAACCCAAACATCATTCCTTGATCTCCAGCACCTACAGCTTCAACTTCATCCTTTTCTCCCTCTCTAGATTCTAAAGCCTCATCAACTCCCATTGCAATATCACCTGATTGTTCATCAATAGATGTTAATACTGAACAAGTATCACAATCAAATCCATATTTAGCTCTATCATATCCAATTTCTTTAATTGTGTTTCTAACTACTTTAGGAATATCTACATAACAAGATGTTGATATTTCCCCCATTACTAGTACCATTCCTGTTGTTACTGCTGTTTCACAAGCAACTCTTGCCATTGGATCTCTTGCTAATATACTGTCTAAAACTGCATCCGAAATTTGGTCACATATTTTATCTGGATGCCCTTCTGTTACTGATTCTGATGTAAATAATCTTTTCATTTTGCTTAGCTCCTCTCATTCTGATATTAATTCTAAGCAATAAAAAAAGTCTCTTGCAAAAAGAAGAGACTTATTATTATCTAATGTCTTCTTATCTTGCAAATTAAAAATTCTGCAGGAATTTGCACCACGTCTACTAGTTTCAAGTATTATTACTTGTCACTATCAACAGGTTGCCGGGTTTCACAGGGCCTTTATCCCTCCACCTCTCTGGATAAGAACTAATATCAAATTTTATTTCTAAGAACATTTTATACATATATCCATACTATGTCAATAATTTTTTTATTTTTATGTATAATTAATATATAAAAAAAGCATGGTATAAACCATGCTTAAATGGTGGGGGAGGACGGATTCGAACCATCGAAACGAAACGTAACAGATTTACAGTCTGCCCCCTTTGGCCTCTCGGGAACTCCCCCATTTTTGTTTTATAACTTTGTGCCGTTCGTTTTGTTACTGCCGAACTGACAAGGACTAGTATATAATTAAACCAATTATATTTCAACCACTATTTTAGCCTATTATCCCTAATTATATGTAATTAAATTTAAATTACTCTCTTTTTCTCCATTTTAATATAATTTTCTTTTTATACTTTAAATATATTTCCCTTATATTTTAGTAACACATTTATTTTTAATAAATATAGTATAAGTACAAGGATAGCATTTTAATATATTTTTATTTAATTATAAAAATATAAACTTTATTTTTTATAAAAATTATATTATTGCTTTATAAGTCATATATTTATATGAGATAAAATTTCATGAAGAATTTTAATATATGCTTCCTTATTTATAACAAATAAAAATAATCTTCATTATAAAGATAGGGGTGAATTATTTGATTAAAAGGAAATTTAATTATAAATCTAATTTAGCTTACTATGAAATTGCTGAATTTATGATAAAATATATTAATCCTAATAGTATTATAGTTTGTATTGGTACTGATAAATGTGTTGGTGATTGTTTGGGACCACTTGTTGGAACATTTCTTGAAGAACATAATTTTCCCTTACCTGTATATGGAACATTAAAGGATCCTATTCACGCATTGAATTTAGATAAAAAACTAGAAGAAATAAATAAATTACACCCTAATGCATGTATAATAGGAATAGATGCTTGTCTTGGAGATACAAATTCCATTGGCGAGATTCATACACGCGATTATCCAATTCATCCTGGAAAGGGTGTTGGAAAATCATTACCTGATGTTGGTGTTGCCTCAATAATTGGAATAATTGATTCTAGCGATGCAGCTGAATTTTTTACTTCTCGCAGTATACGACTTCATTTAGTATTTGAAATGGCAAAGGTTATTTCTAACGGCTTAATTAATGCCTATTATCTAAATTCGTTATCAAATAAACAATGCTAGAACTGTACTACTTCTAGCATTGTTTATTTTAAAAACCAAACTCTAATCTATTAAAGTAATTTCCTTATTAGTAAACTCATTGTCCAATTTTGATGCATATTTAAGCACCTCTCCAGTTCCTAATGCTACAGCTTCTATAGAATTACTTGCAACATTAACCTTAATGCCTGTACTATCTTCTATAAGCTTATCTAATCCATCTATTAACGCTCCTCCACCAGTCATTAATATCCCTCTTTCGATTATATCTGCGGCTAATTCTGGAGGAGTTTGTTCTAAAACAGATTTTACACTTTCTAAAATCATTGAAACCGGCTCCATTAAAGCTTCTCTTAATTCTTCAGTTGAAATTAAAACTTCACCAGGCAACCCAGTTATTAAATTCCTACCTTTTATACTTGTTGATATATTTCTCGAATCTTTAAAAACTGATCCTACACTAACTTTTAAATCTTCAGCAGTCTTTTCTCCAATTAAAATCTTATATTTCATCCTTACATATTTAATAATTGCTTCATCAAACTTATCTCCAGCTACTTTTATAGACTCTCTAATAACTACTCCACCTAAAGATATAATTGCAATATCAGTTGTTCCTCCACCAATATCAACTATCATATGACCATTAGGCTGTGTTATATCAAGTCCAGCTCCAATTGATGCTGCTAATGGCTCCTCTATTAAATTAACCTTTTTAGCTCCTGAGTTAATAGCTGCATCTATAACAGCTCTTTTTTCAACTTCTGTTGCTTCTGATGGAATACAAACTACAACTCTAGGTGCAATTACTCTTCTCTTTCCTAATGCCTTTTTTATAAAACTTTTAAGCATTTTTTCTGTAATATCATAATCTGATATTACCCCATCTCTTAATGGCCTAACCGCTATAATATTTCCCGGTGTTCTCCCTATCATTTTTCTTGCTTCTTCACCAACGGCTAAAACTTTATTATTATTTCTATTAATTGCTACAACTGAAGGCTCTTTTAAAACTACTCCCTTGCCTTTTACATATACAAGTACAGTAGCAGTGCCTAAATCAATTCCTAAATCGCTACCAGCTCTCCAAAACCACATTTTATTCACTCCTATATATACTAAAACTTCGAAATATTTGTTTTTTCTTCAAATTTATTCATTTTTATTATATATGTAATGAATTTATCATTCAATATCTTTATAGGTCATTTGCTTTATATTTCATCTTTGTGGCTTTTCCACCTCTAATATGCCTTTCTGATTTATTTAACTCTAATATCAAATGTGTCTTTTCTGCTATTGCTGGATTTATCTTAGGTAATCTTTCTGTCATATCCTTATGAATTGTACTCTTGCTTACTCCAAATACTTTTGCAGTTTTTCTTATTGTTGCCTTTGAGTCAATAATATATTGAGCTACTTCTAAAACTCTTTCTTCTATATAGTCTTTCAAAATTATACCTCCTTAACTTACATCTATTTATTATTTACTTAATCTTCAAAAAAATTCATAATATCTAAAATTAAATAATTTATATAAGTATCAGTCATTTAAAATGACTGATACTTAGTAAATTATTTAGCAATAAAATAAGCACTTGGATCAACATCTTTTCCATTTACATCTTCTACTTGAACATTTAAAACATCTCCACAAAGCTTTGATGTAAATATTCCTGAAGTATTTCCTACAGTACCTATTTCAGTACCAGCGCTAACTACATCTCCAACGGCTACTTTGACATCTTCACTTAAGTTAGCATATTTTGTTTTTAATCCATTTGCATGAGCAATAACTACAAATGTTCCGTCTGTAGTGTTGCTTGATACTTCTTCAACCTTTCCTTCTGCAGCTGCTTTAACAACAGTCCCTACAGCAGCATTTATATCTATTCCCTTTCTAGATGTATCTTCAGTCTTATTTTCATCTGAATAAGTTCTTATCATCTTTCCAAATTCTCTTGAAATAGCTACTTCACCATCTATAGGAAATGATAATACTACATTGTTATCAGTTCCTGCTGAAACATCAACACCAGCTTCTTGGTCTAAATTATTATCTTGTGAAACTTGTTCTCCATTATCATTTGCTACTTTATTTTCATTGTTTATATCATTTGTATTATTAGTAATATCTTTTTGAAGTGATTCTTCATTATTTGCTAACTTATCATTACTTTCCACTCTTTCAGCATTTTGCTTATTAACATTTGAATCAACTTCTGAAGAATTACTGTCTTGAACATCATTTAAAGATAATTCATTACTTGTTTTATTTTGCTCCTTAGCAACAGAATTTTTCTTAATAGTAAATGCTGCTATAGTTGCAACTACACATAGACATACAAGTAAAACTAAGTAAAAGCCCTCCTTTCTGAAAAAGTCCTTTACTTTATTTTTTTTATTTTGGTCCATTTCAACACCTCCTTTCTTGTATTCTTACCCCAAAAATTAAATTAATTCAATTTAAATCCAGTTTTTTTACGTCAAATTTATATAAAAAAAAACAAAAAAAGGGCTGTCGCACTAAAAATTTTATACACAATATATTGTTTTAAAAAATAAAAATCAACACAATATATTGTAGTATTTATTCTTAATGCGACATTCCCTTTTTGCAACATATTTTTATAAAATTATTATTGTTCAAACCTTAAATTTTGTATTTTAATTCCTGTATAATAATGCTTTAATATTTCATCATATTTCTTCCCCTCTTTTGCCATAACATTAGCCCCATATTGACTCATACCAACATCATTACCATATCCAATACAATTAAATTTAACTATATTATCATTTATTTCATAATTAAAATTAATAGAATTTAATCCTAATAAAAGCATAAACTCATTTCCACTAATAACTTTATTTCCTACATTAATTTCTAAAACCCCTCCTGAGTCGCTTCTAGATAAAATTTCAATACTTTCATTAATATTATCTAAAGTTAACTTAGCATTAGGATACTTACTATTTATTATATATACTAATTTACCTACTGTAATTTCTTTTATCGTATTATAATTAGGGGAATCTTCCTCTCCAAGACTATCCACAGGCTTAAGATATGGAATTTTTCCAATTCCAATTATATCTGATGCTTCCGTCTTTCCTGAACTAACTAAAAAAGTTAACGGATATAATATTATTTCATTATCATATGTTAATACCATTCCTCTTGTTGACTCAACTGCACTTTGCACCTTATTCCAATACCTTTCTCCATTTTCATCTCCCCATTTATTAATCAATTCATTTTTTGATGAATAAACCTGACAATGTACTGAGTTACATATATCTGCTCCATTAGCCTCATTACAATGCTTTATCTTCTTATTTATGGCATACGTTCTTGATATTATCGCTTGACTCTTTAAAGCCTCATCATTAAAACTAATTGGCATTATATTTGCAACTACACTGCATATATATTCCTCTAAATCAATCTCTTCTATTCTATCTTCTAATGTAATATAAACTGATATTTTATCATTACTATTAATAGTTACTTCATTATTTTCCTCATTTACAACTTCCTCACTAACATTACTTACATAATCATTATTACTATTACTTAAATTAGCACTATCATTTTTTTTCTTTAATAGACTTACATTAATATCTGCTTTCATGGTTATCATAGGTATTATTATCATAAATAATATAATACAAAAACTAGTAATAAATATTAACTTAAACCTTATATCTCCCTTAAATTTAATTTCCTTCATAATACCCCCAGCCACTAATATTACATCTATATATATGTTTTTATATATTAAATAATTCTATTTTCAAAGTTAATATTCTCCCCAATTTATAATTTTCATTCAATAAATAGTTACTTTTTATAAAACAAAAATAAGGAACCCCTAAGGCCCCTTATTTATGAATTCTATATATTTCAGCTCCAAGCTTCTTAAATTTTTCTTCTATATTAGTATATCCTCTATCAATATGATAAACTTCACCTATTTCAGTTTCTCCATTTGCTACTAATCCAGCTAATATCATTGCTGCACCTGCTCTTAAATCAGTTGCTTTAACTTCACACCCTGTAAGTGTTGATACACCTTCTACTATAGCTATTCTTCCATCAATTTTTATATTTGCTCCCATTCTTCCTAATTCGCCAACATGCATAAACCTATTTTCAAATACTGTTTCAGTTATTACACTAACTCCTCTTGTAATTGATAATAAAGCCATGATTTGAGCTTGCATATCTGTTGGAAATCCTGGATAAGGCATTGTCTTTATATCAACAGGCTTCTTTTCCTGTGTTCCATCTACAATCATCTTTTGTCCATCTATACTACAATAAACCCCACATTCCTTTAATTTTTCAATAGTTGGCATTAAATGCTCTTCATTAACTCCATTTATTGTTATCTTACTATTAGTAATTCCTGCTGCAACCATAAATGTTCCAGCTTCTATTCTATCAAATATAGGTGTAAATGGTTCTGGCTGTTTTAATTGTGATACACCATGTATAGTAATTTTCCCATATCCTGCTCCTTCAATTTTAGCACCCATAGAATTTAAAAATCTTGCTAAATCCCATATTTCTGGTTCTTCTGCTGCATTTTCTATTACTGTAATCCCCGGTGCTAAAATAGCTGCCATCATAATATTTTCAGTAGCTCCTACTGAAGGAAAATCTAAATATATTCTATTTCCATGTAACTTATCAACTTTAGCTTCAACATATCCATATCCAATTTCAGATTCTATGCCTAATGATTTAAAGCCCTTTAAATGTAAATCTACAGGTCTACTTCCAATATTACATCCCCCAGGCATTGATATTTTACATCTACCAAATCTAGCTAACATAGGTCCCATAACTAAAAAAGATGCTCTCATTTTTCTAATTAATTCACTATTAGGATCCACTTCCTTTAAATTTAAAGTATTTATCTTTAAATCCCCTGTTATTGATGAAAATTGCACTTCACAATTTAACTCTCGTAATAAATTAATTAAGACAGTTACATCTTCTAACATAGGTACTTTTTTTAAAATTATTTCAGTTGGATTTAAAATAGTTGCAACTATAATGGGTAATACTGAATTTTTTGCAATACTTATATCAACCTCTCCTTGAAGCTTTCTCCCACCTCTAACTATGATTTTTTCCATATTATCCTCCATATTTATTGTTAGTATGTTACAAAAATTACCGGTGTTCCTATAATTAAATACGAACCTGTATCATATTTAATTCGTCCAATGTTTATATCTTGATGATTTTCAGATATAGCCTCTGAAATATAACCATTATTTATATTTAAAGATTCTTTTATTTTTAAATGTAAATCTTCTTCTAAATCATCAATTGTCTTTTTCCCTTCTGTGTTTATCTTTCCCTTAATAAAAGAAAAATACCTTTCATTTATAAAATTATCACTTCTTATTTCCTTAGATAATTCATTCAAATCCTTTTCTGTTTTATTAACATCATTATTTATTAAAATAATTTGAACTTTTGTTAAATCTCCATACTTATAAATATTGACATCATAATTGATGCCATCTTTTTCTGCATTAATACTATTATTTTCTTCTATATTTATTAAATAATTATTTCTTTCAAAAAGTTCCTTTATCCTTAAATATTCATTCTTTAAGGACTCAATTACTGTATATTCAACTTTAATTCCATTTTCAACAAAATCATAATTATCTATTACGTATTTTTCAATTTTTTCAAAATCATTATTTTTTGCTTCACATTTGTATTCTTTATTATTAATAACTAATAGAGAAAAGATTAAAAGAAATATTAAAAATACCTTTTTCATATTACATATCCCCTGCCTTTCCTCTAAAATTATTGTCCAAACTATATTTTTTATACATAAATATTTTTCTTACTTTAAAATCATTTGTGAATTTAAATAGTTTATCTAATATCATATATATTACTAAACTTATAAAATAGTTCTTTTTATTCTAAATTTAATATAATTCTCTACTAAATTCGTCTATATATATCATTATATTCAATACTTAAAAGATAATTATATAAATTATTTTTTACAAAAAAAAATAAGAAAATCACTTTTTAGCGATTTCCTTATTTAAACATAATTTATTTTAATTTCAATCTTGCCTTTGCTCTTAATAGCGCTCTATTTGCTCTTTCTATATCGATACGCTCTTCTTTATTATTTAATCTTTCTTTTGCTCTCTTTAAAGCTTCTTCAGCACGATTTACATCAATTTCATCAGGAAAATTAAAAGAATCACAACAAAAATTAATTATATCATCCTTAATATATACAATTCCTGAAGATGTAAATAATCTTTTCTTTTCACCTGTACTTGTTGTATAACTACTTACTGTTGGAACAGTAGCAACTATAATTGGTGCATGATTTGCAAGAAATTCAATATTTCCATTGCTTTCTGATGTTGATAAGCTAATAACTTCCTCAGTTAATTTTTCACGTCCTGGAGCTACAATATTAAGTTTTGCTGTCTTCCCCATAAATTACATCTCCTGTTTCATATTATTAGCTTTTTCTACAACTTCTTCTATAGTTCCAGCAAATAAGAATGCTGATTCTGGTAAATCATCATATTTACCTTCTAATATTTCTTTAAAGCCTCTTACAGTCTCCTTAACTGGAACATATCTTCCCTTCATACCTGTAAATTGCTCTGCTACTGTAAATGGTTGAGATAAGAATCTTTGAATTCTTCTAGCTCTTGCAACTACAGCCTTATCTTCATCTGATAATTCATCAACACCTAAAATAGCAATTATATCTTGTAATTCTGTGTATCTTTCAAGAATATTCTTTACTTCTGTTGCAACTTCATAATGTTCCTTACCAACTATTCTTGGATCAAGAATTCTTGAAGAAGATTCTAATGGATCAACAGCTGGGAATATTCCTAAAGATGAAATAGCTCTAGATAATACTGTTGTAGCATCTAAGTGCGTAAATGTAGTTGCTGGTGCTGGGTCAGTTAAATCATCTGCTGGAACATATACAGCTTGAACTGATGTTATTGAACCATTTTTTGTTGAAGTAATTCTTTCTTGAAGAGCTCCCATTTCTGTTGCTAATGTTGGCTGATATCCAACTGCTGAAGGTATTCTTCCTAATAAAGCTGAAACTTCTGAACCAGCTTGTGTAAATCTAAATATATTATCTATAAATAATAAAACATCTTGTCCTTGATCTCTAAAATATTCAGCCATTGTTAATCCTGTTAATGAAACTCTCATTCTCGCTCCTGGAGATTCATTCATTTGACCAAATACTAATGCAGTTTTATTAATAACACCTGAATCCATCATTTCATGGTAAAGATCATTTCCTTCTCTAGATCTTTCTCCTACTCCTGTAAATACAGAAATTCCACCGTGTTCTTTTGCTATATTATTAATTAATTCTTGAATTAATACAGTTTTCCCTACTCCGGCTCCTCCAAATAGACCAATCTTACCACCCTTTTGATATGGAGCAATTAAATCAATTACCTTTATTCCTGTTTCAAACATTTCTGGTTCTAAAGATTGCTCCTTAAAGCTTGGCGCTGGTCTATGTATAGGATATGTTTCATCAGCTTCTATAGTTCCTTTATTATCTATAGGTGTTCCTAAAACATTGAATAATCTTCCTAATACATTTTTACCTACTGGTACTGATATTGGCTTGCCTGTATCTACAGCCTTCATACCTCTTCTTAATCCATCAGTAGATTCCATTGCTATTGCTCTAACAATATCATCTCCAACATGTTGCTCAACTTCTACAACTAACTCTCTATCACCCATATCAATTTTAATTTCATTGTATATGTTTGGTAAAGAAGTTTCATCAAATTTTATATCAACTACAGGTCCAATTACTTGAACTACTTTTCCAATTTTATTTTCAGTCATACTTCTTCCTCCTTGCTACTTTTGAGCTTCGGCTCCCCCAACAATTTCTGAAATTTCTTGCGTTATTATACCTTGCCTAATTCTATTAAACTTTATATTAAGACTTTGCAATATATCATTTGCATTTTCTGTAGCACCATCCATTGCTGTCATTCTAGCACTATGTTCACTTGCCTTGGCATTTAACATACATGTTTTAAGTTGACTCTTTAAATACATATCAATTGCATTTTTAAATACAGCTTCTTTATCTGGTTCAATTATATATTTTCCATCTTCACAGCTTTCATTTTCTATAGGCAATATTTTAACACTTTTTACTTCTTGTTTAACTGGAGAAATAAATTCTGTATATACTATATTTACTTCAGAAACTTCTCCTTTTTCATATAAATATATAGCATCATTATATATCTTATTAACATCCTTAGTAGCAGGTATATCTGGTAAATCTACATATTCAGCATATGTACTTATTCCATATCTTGAAGCATATGAAATCCCTTTACTTCCAGCAATAACAACCTTAGCTCCACCACTTTTCTTAACTAAGTTATTTAAATACATAATTATATTATTATTATAACCTGAACATAATCCTGTGTCTGAAGTTAATACAATATATAGCTTATCTCCTTCGAAGCTTTTATAATAAATTGAGTCAAAATCTTCTGGCATACTAGCAGCAACTTCATTAATAACTTCTGTACACAAATTATTATATTGCTCATTAGCTACAAGCTCTTTTCTAGCTTTTCTGAGTTTAGAAGTAGCAACAAGCCCCATAGCTTTAGTTATTTTTCTAGTACTTTCAACTGACTTTATTCTTCTTTTAATTTCTATAAGTCCCGCTGCGCCCACTGTTTTACCTCCTAAAGAATTGCATAGCTATAAAAAGCTATGCATCTTTTAAAAATTCTTTCTTAAATTCAATTATACATTTTTCAATGTTTTCTTTTAAGTTATCACTTAATTGTTTTTCATCTATTATTTGCTTTAATACATCTCTATGATGTGTATCCATAAATTCTAAGAATTGATCTTCAAATCTTCTTATATCTTTTACTCTTATATCAGATAAGAAATCATTTAAAGTTGCATATAATATAACTATTTGTTTTTCAACATCCATAGGCTTGTATTGTTCTTGCTTTAATACTTCTAATATTCTTTTACCTTTTTCTAATCTTCTCTTAGAATCAGAATCTAAGTCAGATCCAAATTGAGCAAAGGCTGCAAGTTCTGTATATTGTGCAAGCTCTAATCTTAAAGTTCCTGAAACTTGTTTCATTGCTTTAATTTGAGCATTACCACCAACTCTTGATACTGAAATACCTGCATTTACTGCTGGTCTTTGTCCAGTATTAAATAACTCACTTTCTAAGAATATTTGACCATCAGTTATTGATATTACATTAGTTGGAATATATGCTGTTACATCTCCTGCTAATGTTTCTATTATTGGAAGTGCAGTTAATGATCCTCCACCATGCTCTTTAGATAACTTTGCAGCTCTTTCTAAAAGTCTTGAATGGATATAGAATACATCTCCTGGGTAAGCTTCTCTTCCTGGTGGTCTTCTAAGTAATAATGACATTGTTCTGTAAGCTACTGCATGCTTAGATAAATCATCATATATTATAAGAACATCTTTCCCCTTATGCATGAAATATTCACCCATACTACATCCTGCATATGGAGCTAAGTATTGAAGTGGTGCACTTTCTGATGCAGTTCCTGCAACAATTATTGAATAATCAAGTGCTCCCATTTCCTCTAATGTATTAACTATATGTGCAACTGTTGATTGTTTTTGTCCAATAGCTACATATATACATATTACATCTTTACCCTTTTGATTTAAAATAGTATCTACTGCAATTGCAGTTTTACCTGTTTGTCTATCACCAATTATAAGTTCTCTTTGTCCCTTTCCAATTGGAACCATAGAATCAATTGCCTTAATACCTGTTTGTAATGGCTCATTTACTGAAGATCTATCAATAATGCTTGGTGCTGGAACTTCTATTGGTCTAGTTCCTGAATAATTAATAGGTCCTTTACCATCTATTTCTTCACCAAGTGGATTTACGACTCTTCCTAAAATCCCTTCCCCCACAGGTACTTCAACTATTTTATTTGTTCTTTTAACTATGTCGCCTTCTTTAATTCCTTCTTCAGATCCTAATAAAACGCATCCAACGTTATCTTGCTCTAGATTTAAAGCCATTCCATATACATTGTTTGGAAACTCTAAAAGTTCACCTTGCATGCAATCATCTAATCCATAAACTCTGGCAATTCCATCACCAATTTGGATTATCGTACCTGAATCAGAAGTTTTTATTTGATTTTCATATCTTTGTATTTCTTTTTTTATGATAGATGTTATTTCTTCTGGTTTTATATTCATGCAATCACCTCTATTCCGTAGTAAGCATTAGCTTTTTCAAGTCTTCTAATCTTGTTTTTACAGTTCCATCTATGATGTCATTTCCTATTCTTACATAAATTCCACCTAAGATTTCTGGATCTATTATTTTTTTCAATATAATATCTTTGTTATACTTCTTTTCAAGCTTTTCTACTAAGGAATTATATTCATATTCTTCTAATGGAATTGTAGTTTTAACAATTCCTTGCAAAACATTTAATTTATCTAAATGGATTTTTTCCATTTCTTTTAATTTTTCTTTTAAGAATAATATTCTATCTTTTTCTATTAATATTAATAAAAACGATAAAAGTTCTTCATCTATTTTTCCTTTAAAAATATTAATAAAAACTCTCTTTTTTTGTTTCGTACTTATTTGAGGATGCTTAATTACTTCTTGAAACTCTTCATCCTTGTCAATAAGCTCGCATATTTCTCTTAAGTCACCCAGATATTCGTCAACTTTCCCATTTTTTTCAGCAACTTCATATAGTGCAAGGGCATATCTTCGGTCTAAATATTCATACATATTTAATTACCTACCTCTGAAATAAACTCGTCAATTAACTTCTTATTTTTTTCTTCATCAATATTCTTTTCAATTACTTTCTTAGAAAGTTCTAAAGCTAAATCTATTGCTTCTTTCTTTAAAGAATATTCTACTTTTTCTCTTTCTCTGTCAATTTCAACTCTAGCTCTTTCAATAATTAAATTTGCTTCTGATTTTGCATCTTCAACAATTTCATTATAAACTTTTTCAGCCTTTTTCTTATGAGCCTCTGTAATTGCTTTTCCTTCTTCTTTTGCTCTATTCAATGCTCTCTCATTTTCAATTGCAATCATTCTAGCTTTATCTGTAGCTTCCTCAGCACTATCAAGCCTATCATTTATATAATCTTCTCTTTCATCTATTATTGCTTTAACTTTACCAAAAAAGAAATGTTTTAGTATAGCTAAAAGAATAATAAAGTTAATAACTGAGGCTAATATTAATCCTAAATTTATTTCCATTTATTTCTTTCGCCTCCCCTTTGGAGTACTTAATATTTTTAATAATTAGCTTAATCCAACGAATATTAAAATGATTGAAACTAATAATCCATATATAGCTGTTGCTTCAGCAAAACCTGCTCCTATCATTAAAGCTGTTGTTATCTTACCACTTGCTTCTGGTTGTCTAGCTATACCTTCTACTGCCTTTCCTGTTGCATTTCCTATTCCTATAGCTGCTCCTATACCTACTAATACTGATATTGCAGCTGCTAATGCTCTTACTGAAATTTGATCCATAATAAATTCCTCCTAAACTTTGTTTTTTACTTTAGTCTTTTTGATTAATAAATAAATTTAATAACTAAATCATTAATTTAGATTTTTTGCTTAGTGCTCTACTGTTATCTTTATATTTATCATTGTTAACATTACAAAAATAACCATTTGAATACAACCATCAAATATATCAAAATATGCATGTAGTGGCACTGGTAGTCCAATTTGTGCAATCCAAGCAATCTTATCCAATGATTCATAAACTAATTCTACTAAGAATGATGCTGCCAAGATATTACCAAATAATCTTAATGATAATGATACTGGAAGCATAACTCTTTCAATTACATTTATTGGTAACATCATAAGCATTGGTTGTCCATAACCTAAGAAATAATGCCCAATTCCAATTTTTTTCATTGTATATCCTTGAATTACTACAAATGATATTAAACCTAATGCAAGTGTTACACTAAAGTTATTGGTAACAGGTGTTATACCAACTAAACCTAACAAATTCATAGTAACTATAAAAACTGCTAATGTTCCTATAAATGGTATCATATCTCCATACTGTTCACCCATATTTGCATTTACAACATTTTGAATTGTGGTATATATGTATTCTACTACCACTTGTTTTTTTCCAGTAGGCCTACGTTTTAAATCTTTTGTTGCCCACCATGCCAATATTCCTATTAATAATACAAGTACTAATTGAATTATAGCTTCTGGCTTAATATCAATTACCAGCTTTCCAATATTAAAAGAAAAAATAGGATGAGTTAATTCCATCTACTCACTTCCTTTCCGACTTCTTATCCAGCTAAAAATTATAATAGGGAAATGTGAAATAAATCCTCCCAAGTAAGTTAAGAGATAGAATAAATTTTTTGCAAACAACATTGCAAATAATGCTACGCACAATATCCTAATTATATAACTTAATGGAAATATAATTTTTGGAATAGTAGTTACTCCATTTAAATTCTTGTCCAAAATAATTCCACTTACTAAAAAATTAGCTATAGAAACCGCCAATCCAAATAAATATATAAGTGAAATATTTGTCCCAAAAAAACAATAAAGAATAATAGATATACATATCCCTAACACAATATCATATTTAACTGAATTCTTTAATAATAGCTTCACTTCAGTAGTCATCTATCATCCTCCTATTAATCGTATGTTATTATACGCCTCCCTTAAAATTAATGTAAATCTTATTTTACTCTATTTTTTATAGTTTTCAGCTATATTTTGCCTTTATAACTCAATACTTCTTTATTACTTACCTAAATTGCTATTTTTAAGCATTTTCTTTTTTTTTGACAAATAAAAAATTAAAATTTCTTTTTTTTAAATTTTCTTAATATTCCATCTTTCGCCTTTTTATATTTGTTAACGTTTCATAAATTATAATTTTTATTAATTTTTATAAAATTTATTATTATTTTAATTAATTTATTTTATTTTTTTATTATTCCCCAATTTTTATTATATATGTATTCAATGAAATACTATTAAATTATGAATAATTTACTTTTAATTTATTCATAATTTTTTTTTAAAATTTTTTTCATTTTATAATTAATCGCAATATTTTTCCATATTATTCTATTTATTATGCTAAAATTCAAAAGGGGATGTCGCACTAAAATTTTTATACACAATATATTGTTTAAAAAAATAAAAATTAATACAATATATTGTAGTATTTATTCTTAATACGACATCCCCTTTTCATTATAGTACTACTCTCTTTCAACAACCAATGCAGTTCCCATTCCTCCACCTATACAAAGAGTTGCTAGTCCTTTTTTAGCATCTCTTTTTTGCATTTCATGAAGTAATGTAACTAAAATTCTAGCTCCTGAAGCACCTACTGGATGACCAAGTGCAATTGCTCCCCCATTAACATTTACTTTATTCATATCAAAATTTAAATCTTTAGCAACTGCTAAACTTTGTGCTGCAAATGCTTCATTTGCTTCAATTAAATCCATATCTTCCACTGTTAATCCAGCACCTTCTAATGCCTTTTTAGTTGCGTGGAATGGCCCATATCCCATTATTGAAGGATCTAATCCCTTACTTCCATAAGAAAGTATCTTTGCCATTGGTTTTAATCCTAATTGAGCTGCTTTTTCTGCACTCATAACTACAAACGCTGCTGCTCCATCATTAATTCCAGATGCATTAGCAGCTGTAACTGTACCATCTTTAATGAATGCAGGCTTTAATTTTGCCATCTTTTCAATTGTTGAACCAAATCTAGGGAACTCATCTTGTGCAAATACCTTTGGTTCTCCCTTTCTTTGTGGTATAATAACAGGTACAATTTCATCTACAAATCTACCTTCTTTAATAGCCTTTTCAGCCTTTAATTGTGAATTTAATGAGAACTCATCTTGCATTTCTCTTGTTAATCCCCATTCTTTAGCAATATTTTCAGCAGTTACTCCCATATGATAGTTATTAAATGCATCCCATAAAGCATCCTTTATCATAGTATCAACTATTTTTCCATCACCCATTCTTTGTCCCCATCTTGCTCCTGGAACAGCATATGGTGCGGCAGACATATTTTCCATACCACCAGCAACCACTACATCACAATCTCCTGCCTTTATCATTTGAGCTGCTAATGCAACACATCTTAATCCTGATCCACAAACTTTATTTATTGTCATTGCAGGAACTTCTACTGGTAATCCAGCTTTTACAGCAGCTTGTCTAGCTACATTTTGACCTTGAGCCGCTTGTATAACATTCCCCATTACTACTTCTTCAACTAATTCTGGTTTTATTCCAGCTCTATTTACAGCTTCTTTAATTACTATTGCTCCTAATTCTGATGAAGGAACATCCTTTAATGATCCTCCAAATGATCCAATTGCAGTTCTTACTGCACTAACTATTACTACCTCTCTCATAAAAATCCTCCTATTAATTTACCCTAAAATCATAATAGTGCTAATTGCTTAAATTGTTAAACAATTAACACTATTATTATACCACTTTATTTTTTCCATTTTCAACTAATTTTAAAAATATTTTACTTTTTGTTTAAAGTTTTAATTATTTTAATAATCTTATTTTTTACTTATAGTTAATAAACTTATATTACCTTTAATATATTAAGAGATGTTTTTTTACTTACTATATAATTGCAAGCTAAACATCATCTATATTTAATGATAAGTTTATTTCTTTATAACTTGGAACTAACTGCCTTAATTCAACTCCTGCACACTTAAACATCATTTTAGATGCCTTTACTGAATCAGTATTAGCATATTTATCACTTAAATAAACTACTTCACTAATCCCTGATTGAATTATTGCCTTTGCACATTCATTACATGGAAAAAGTGCTACATATATTTTACATCCTGATAAATCCTTTCCCTTTGCATTTAGTATTGCGTTTAATTCTGCATGAACAACAAAAGGATATTTTGTATTTAACATTTCTCCTTCTTTTTCCCATGGAAATTCATCATCTGAACATCCCTTTGGTAAACCATTATATCCTATACTTTCTATTACATTATTTTTATTTACTATACAAGCTCCTACTTGTGTATTTGGGTCCTTACTTCTCTTTCCAGATAATAATGCTACTGACATAAAGTAATCATCCCAACATAAGTAACCTTCTCTTTTTGCCATTTTTATTACAACCTTTCATTTAATTTTTAATTAATAGCTTATGTATAAATTAATCATTATCTAAATTTAAAAAATGCGAAAACCTACTGGCTTCGCACTTTTTTATTTTTATTTAGTTCCAAAAAGTCTATCTCCAGCATCACCAAGACCTGGTACAATATACCCCTTTTCATTTAATTTTTCATCAATAGATGCTAAATATATATCAACATCTGGATGTTTCTCTTGTACAAGCTTAACTCCTTCTGGAGAAGAAATTAAACACATTAATCTAATCTTTTTAGCTCCTCTTTTCTTTAATAAAGAAATAGCATCAGCTGCAGAACCACCTGTTGCTAACATTGGGTCTACTACAATTATATCTCTTTCAGCTATATCTTGAGGTAACTTACAGAAATATTCTACTGGTTGAAGTGTTTCTTCATCTCTATATAATCCAATATGCCCTACCTTAGCTGCTGGTATTAAGTTTAATATTCCATCAACCATTCCAAGACCAGCTCTTAATATTGGTACTATAGCAATCTTCTTACCTGCTAACATTTGGCACTTTGTTTTACAAATTGGAGTTTCTACTTCAACTTCCTCTGTTTCTAAATCTCTTGTAACTTCATAAGCCATTAGCATAGAAACTTCTTCTACTAATTCTCTAAAATATTTTGATCCAGTATCCTTACTTCTAATATATGCTAACTTATGTAATATTAAAGGATGTTTAATTTCTGTTACTTTACTCATTGTTAATTTCCTCCTAGTTAAACCTTAAATATATTTAATTACTTAGAATATTTCTTTTCAATTTCTGTTATCTTATTTATTCTTCTTATATGCCTATCGCCTTCAAATTCTGCTCCTAAAAATGCTTTTACTATATCTATAGCAAGACCTTTTCCTACAACTCTTTCTCCCAAAGTTAATATATTAGCATCATTATGTTCTCTAGTTGCATGAGCACTAAATGTGTCTGAGCAAAGTGCTGCTCTTATTCCCGGAACCTTATTTGCTGCTATTCCTATTCCTATTCCTGTTCCACAAATTAATATACCAAAATCAAATTCTTTAGCTACTACAGCCTCTGCAACTGGCAATGCAATATCTGCATAATCACAAGCTTCTTCTGAATATGTTCCAAAGTCTTTAAATTTAATATTTTGAGATTTTAAATACTCTGCTATTTCTGCCTTTAAATTTAATCCACCATGGTCACAACCTAATGCAATTTTCATAAAATCCACCTTTCTATAATTGTCTATTTTATAAAAAAAGAAGAACAGGTTCCCCCATCCTCCTTGATTATACTTCTAAAATATCATATCCTGCAGCTTTATTTAATCTATTCATAATTGCAAGCCCAACACCATTTTCTTCAAATCCTTGACATAAAATATATTGAACTCCTAAATCATCACATTTTCTTAATGCCTCAAAAAGATTTTTTGCAATTTCCTTTAAATCATTTTCACTACCTAGTGATATAACTTTTCCATTATTAAATTTATTTAAATTTTCATTTGTAGTTAATATTGCTACATCATTACCTTTTTCTATATAATTCTCTACTATTTCATTAATTATTTCAATAGTTTTTTCATTTTTCCCCTTAATTATTTTTAAATGAGCATTTGGAGCATAATGCTTATACTTCATTCCAGGAGCTTTTGGTTTAAAATCATCATTAGGTTTTGATTTTAATGCTTTATCTAATTCTATTTCTGGATTTATTTCCTTAAGCATTTCCAATGTAATTCCACCTGGTCTTAAAACTAATGGTGGATTTACTGTACAATCAACAATAGTAGATTCAACTCCTATATCGCTACTTTCTCCTCCAATTATATAATCAACTCTTCCATTTAAATCTTCTACACATCTTTCAACCTCAGTTGGACTTGGTCTTCCAGATATATTAGCTGATGGAGCTGCAATTGGCCTTTCTGCTAACTCTATAAGCTTAAGTGCAATTTCTGAATTAGGCATTCTAATCCCAATGGTGTTAAGATTTGCACTTGTTACATTTGGAATTATATCTTTTTTTTCTAAAATAACAGTTAATGGACCCGGCCAAAATTTATCAATAATTTTTTGTGCTACCTCTGGAACATCCTTAACTAACCCTGAGATTTCTTTTGTACTAACGTGAATAATAAGAGGATTATCCTGTGGTCTTCCCTTAGCTATAAAGATTTTCTTTACAGCTTCATCATCTAATGCATTAGCTCCTAATCCATATACAGTTTCTGTAGGAAAAGCTACTGTACCACCATTTCTAATAACTTTTCCTGCTTCCTCTATAAATCTAATATCTGTATTTATATCCTTTATTATGGCAACCTTTGTTTCCATAAAAATTTAACCTTCTTTCTCTAAATTTCTTTCTGTCCTCTAGCAATCTTAATACTTTCTATAGCTGAAGATGTATATATTGCATTAACACAATTCTTATATATATTATCTAATAATATATACTTATTTAATTCTCCACAATTAATAACTTGAAAATAATATGCAGCATCATTGCGTATTTTTTTTATTCTTATATATTCATCTGCAACTTCTTTATTTTTATTAATAAAATCTTTAGAAATAAGCTTTAATTTTTTATTTTTATATCTAATTGATGTAATAATTATTATCTCTAAATTTTCATTACTTTTATTAGTATGTACAATTGCTACTTTATCACATTGAACTAAAGAATAAGTTGAAAATATTCCATTTCTAAATTTCAATTTATTATTATAACAAAAAAATTTAAGATATGATTTATTAACCTTGTTTATTAATGCTATACAAATTAATATTTCTATTATGGCTAAAAATATAATTAAAATAGTTGAATTTATATAAGATAAATAAGTACATAGCGGAAGAAATATACCTAAAAATACCATTAATGAATAAAATATCTTATTATAAAAATTTTGTTTTTTCAAGGCTTTTTCTATCTTCATATAATCACCTATTTTAAAAGGGGATGTCGCATTAAGAATAAATACTACAATATATTGTGTTGATTTTTATTTTTTAAAACAATATATTGTGTATAAAATTTTTAGTGCGACAGCCCCTTTTAAACTTATATTGAATCAGTGTTACCCATTGCTTTCATTTTTTCAGCTTGGTCTGCAGTAATTAAAGCATTAATAACTTCTTCAATATCTCCATTCATGAAACTATCTAGTTTATATAATGTTAACCCTATTCTATGATCAGTTACTCTTCCTTGTGGATAATTATAAGTTCTTATTCTTTCACTTCTATCCCCTGTTCCAACTTGACTCTTTCTATCTTCAGCTATTCCAGCAAGTCTTTCAGCTTCAGCAACTTCATATAATCTAGCTCTTAAAACTTTCATAGCTTTTTCTTTATTCTTAAGCTGTGATTTTTCATCTTGACAAGCTACTACTGTTCCTGTTGGAATATGTGTAATTCTAACAGCTGAATCTGTTGTATTAACGCATTGTCCTCCATTACCAGAAGATCTATAAACATCAATTCTTAAATCTTTATCATTTATTTCAATTTCAACATCATCAACTTCTGGTAATACAGCTACTGTTGCCGTTGAAGTGTGTATTCTTCCTGAACTTTCTGTATCTGGTACTCTTTGAACTCTATGTACACCACTTTCATATTTAAGTTTTGAGTAAGCACCATTACCCTTAATCATAAATACTACTTCTTTAAATCCACCAAGATCATTTTCATTTGAACTCATTAATTCAACTGACCATCTTTGAGCTTCTGCATATCTTGTGTACATTCTGAAAAGATTAGCTGCAAATAATGCTGCTTCATCTCCACCAGCACCACCTCTAATTTCAACAAATACGTTTTTATCATCATTAGGGTCCTTTGGTAATAAAAGAATTTGAATCTTATTTTCTAATTCTTCTTCTTGAGCTTTTAATGAAGAAATTTCTTCTGATAACATTTCTCTCATTTCTTTATCAGTTTCTTCTTCTAACATTTCCTTGTTAGCTTCTAAATCTTCAACAACCTTTTTATATTCTCTATAAGCTGTTACGATTACTTCTAAATCAGCATGCTCCTTACATAGCTTTCTCCATTCTTTTTGATTAGCCATTATTGAAGGATCTGATATTTTAACTGATAGTTCTTCATATTTATTTTCCGTAAATGCTAATTTATCTAATAACATAATATCACTCCGTACTGTATTTTTTCATATTGAACAATTATAACATATTATTTATATTTTTATCAAGATACAAGGATTTACAAGTATATTAAGCATTATAATGCTAAGTAAAAATATTCATTTTTTAAATTTAAACTTATTTTCCTTGCCACTCTCCTATAACTACTCTATCATGTCCTACTAAATCTTTTATTACCCTAATATCCTTATATCCCTTTTCACTCATTAATTTACTAACTTCATAACCTTGATCATGACCTATTTCAAATGCAAGTATACCATTTTCCTTTAAAACTTTATTACTATCATTTATAATTCTTCTATAAAAATTTAACCCATCATTTCCCCCACTCAAAGCAGTATGTGGTTCATAATTTTTAACATCTTCCATTAAAGTGTTAATAACTTCATCTTTTATATATGGTGGATTAGATAATAATATATCATATTTCTTTTCTTGCTTAATTACTTCTTCTAATAAATCACTTTTTATAAAATTAGCTCTATTGCTTAATTTATGCTTCATTATATTCCTTTTAGTAATCTTTTCAGGAATATCATAGTAATCAATTAAATCAACTTTAGTGTTTTCTCTAAAATGTGCTATTGATATACCTATAGCACCACTTCCACAACATAAATCACAAATTTTATATTCCTTATCCTTATCTAAAAATTTAAGTGCTTCTTCCACTAATACTTCAGTATCACCTCTAGGAATTAAAACTCCCTCTTCTACATTAAAATCTATCCCCATAAATTCAACAGTTTTTAATATATAACTAATAGGCATTTTGTTTATTCTTTTTTCAATTAAAGAATAAAATTCTCTTTCTTTAAAATTACTTACTTCTTCATCTTTATTAGTAATTAAATAAAGCTTATCTTTTCCTAATACCTTCCCTAATAACAGTTGAGTATCTAAAATATACGTATCTATATTAGCTGCCTTTAATTTTTTGTTTCCATCTATTAATAATTCCCCTATTTTCTTCTTATATTCAATTCCTTCTGCTGCCATTAAAGATTTTATAGCAACCTCTAATTGAGAATCATCAGGTTCCTTAGTTGTAAGTTCTTGTAATTTTAATCCAGGATATGCAATTATTTTTCCCAATTTACTTTCAGTCCTTCCAAGCCATTTAATAATTTCATAAGTTATTCCTGCTACTATAGGTGTTAAAATTATTCTTAAAATCAATCTTTGCCAAAATCTACCCCATCCAGTTAATGAAAATAAAATAATACTAACTAACATAGTTAAAAATAAAAAATTAGTTCCACATCTAGGGTGTAATCTTCCAAACTTTCTTACATTTTCAATAGTTAATTTTTCTTCAGCTTCATAACAAAAAATTGTTTTATGCTCTGCTCCATGATATTGAGACACTCTATAAATATCATCTAATTTGCTAATTAAAAACATATACATAATTAAAATTGCTATTCTTATTACTGCTTCTATCAAATTCAAAGCAATTGAAGAAACTCCAATATTTTTAAATAATGATGCAATTCCTGTAGGAATTCCTAAAAACAATCCCGTTGCAACTAAAAGTGAAATTATCATACTAAAGGTAACCAATAAATCATTTGCAGCCTTATCACCAAATTTTTCCTTTAACCAAATGTCAAATTTTGATTCTTCTTCATCATCTTCAAAAAAACTTGCTGAATAATTTAAAGTCTTGATTCCTAGGATTAATGAATCAATTAAAGAAACTGCACCCCTAATAATAGGAATATTTAAAAATTTATATTTTCTTGTAATTGGCTTAGTTTTTTGAACCTTAACTTCTATTTCTCCATTAGGGGTTCTTACAGCTGTTGCTATTCCTTTAGATCCCCTCATCATAACCCCTTCAATTATAGCTTGCCCCCCAACATCACACTTCCTCATATACTCCACTCTCACTTTTATTCATTTTTATATTTGAAATAGCAATGACCACATAATGATTCATATTCCACATTATCTACATTATCAATTGCTACTTGTTGTCCTTCAAATACAAATTTATTATTAATTTTTCTTCCATTTAATATAGCTTTTTTACCACATTTACAAATAGTTTTTAGTTCTTCAATACTATGTGCTAATAATAATAATCTTGTACTTCCCTCAAATCCTTCCATTTTAAAATCAGTTCTAAGCCCATAACAAATTACTGGAATATCTAAACAAACTGCAATTTTAAAAAGTTCATCAATTTGATTCGACTTAAAAAATTGAACCTCATCTACTAATATACAATCTATATTATATTTTTCACTTTGCCACTTATTAACTTCATCATAAATATTTTGAGCATCATCAATTAATAAATCTACCTTTCTTTCAACCCCAAGTCTTGATACTAACTTATCTCCACCCTTTTTATCTGTAGATGGTTTAATTAATAAAACTCTCATTCCACGCTCTTCATAATTGTAAGCAACTTGCATAAGATTTGTTGATTTTCCTGAATTCATTGCACCGTATCTAAAATATAATTTGCTCATATTGTCTCTCCTCTTATATATGTTTCTTATTCGATTATAGCATTTTAATAAATACATAAAAAGATGTTTTTATTTCTTAGTTATATTGACTGTATTTGTCGACTATGATATAATTTTATAAGTCATTGCAAGTCAATGAATGTATTTTGAAAGAGGTGAATTAAATGAAACAAGGCATACATCCAGAATACCATCACGATGCTGTGGTTAAGTGCGCATGTGGAAACACATTTACAACTGGTTCTGTTAAAGAAGAGTTAAAAGTAGATATATGTGCTAAATGCCACCCATTCTTCACTGGTAAGCAAAAAATCGTTGATATCGGCGGTAGAGTTGACAAATTCAACAAGAAGTTCGGTCTTAACAAATAGAATTAAGTTAGAATTTATGGGAAAGGATTTATTTCTTTCTCATTTTTTCTTTTATAAATAATTAAATTATATTAAAAAGGCTATTACAATAATTGATTTACTTAATAAAAGTATGAATTTCAACTAATGTTATAGCCTTTTTTTATTTAATTAAGAAATAAATTATTTCTTGAATATATCATTTTTAGGGAACACCTGAATAAACTCCCTATTATTTTTTGTTTTTGATAGCATATTTATTAAATTTTCAGTAATTTTTTCAATGTTTCCATCTCTATACATTACCTTTCTAATAGCATATGCAACTTCCTTTTCTTCATCTGTTAATAATAAATCTTCTTTTCTTGTTCCTGATTTATATATGTCAATTGCTGGGAATATCCTTCTTTCTTGTAATCTTCTATCAAGATGAACTTCCATATTACCAGTTCCCTTAAACTCTTCAAAAATCATATCATCCATTCTTGAACCTGTTTCAATTAAGGCTGTTGCAAGTATTGTTAAACTTCCACCTTCCTCAATATTTCTTGCAGCTCCAAAGAATTTTTTAGGCATTATTAATGCTCCTGGATCTAACCCACCTGATAAAGTTCTTCCAGTAGGTGTAATTGTTAAATTATATGCTCTTGATAATCTTGTTATACTATCTAATAATATAACAACATCTTTTCCTTGTTCCACCATTCTTTTAGCTCTTTCTAATACCATTTGAGCTACTTTTGCATGATTTTGTGGTTCTTCATCAAAAGTTGAATAAATTACATCTCCATTAATAGATCTCTTCATATCAGTAACTTCTTCTGGTCTTTCATCTATTAATAATACAATTAACTTTACATCTGGATGATTTATAGTAATATTTTGAGCAATTCTCTTTAATAAAGTAGTTTTACCTGCTTTAGGTGGAGCTACTATTATTCCTCTTTGTCCTTTTCCTATAGGGCATATAATATCCATTAATCTTGAAGATAAATCCTTCTCATTATTAGTTTCTAAATGTAATCTTTCATTTGGATATATAGGTGTTAATGTTTCAAAGTTTTTTCTTCCTATTGCCTTTTCAGGATTATCTCCATTAACTTTTTCAACAAACAATAATGCCTTAAATTTTTCACCATCTTTTGCTTCCCTAACTTTTCCTTGAACCTCATCTCCAGTTCTTAAATTAAATCTTCTAATTTGTGATGGAGATACATATATATCATTTTCACTTGTTAGATAGTTATCACATCTTAAAAATCCAAAGTTATTATTTTCTTGAACCTCTAAGACACCCTTTGCTGATCCCGATTCATTTATCATTACTTTTAACTTTTCTTTTTTTTCTTCTTTTTGCTCTTCTGTTATGTTATTTTCTCTAGTTGAATAACCATTATTAGTATTGTTAGTACTTTCCTTTTCTCTTATCTTTGGAGCAATTTTTTCTCTTAAAACTACACCATTTTTTTCTATAGAATTTGGTGTTACCTTTACTAATTCATCTATCAATTCACTTTTCTTTAATTTACTTATGTTTTTTATTCCAAGCTCTTTAGCCTTATTTTTTAAATCTACTAAAGTCATCTCAGAGTATATTTCTCTTGTCAAAATGACACCTCCAATAGTTTCTATTAATTAGGGATACGATTTAGATTAACCTTAAGGTTTGATATATTGATATGAAAAATAATTCTTCAAAATAAATTCATAGTTTAAAAACAAACTTAATTTTATATATAATTATGAACTAATACTCTTTAAAATACAATAGCAACTTATATTTTAAGCTTATCCAATATAAACATTTTTATAACATTAAACAATAAAAACGAAGGAATTTCCTTCGTTTTTATTAATTATCACCTAATGATGCCTTTATAAATCCTTTGAATAATGGATGTGGTTTATTAGGTCTTGATTTTAACTCAGGATGAAATTGAACTGCTACAAACCATGGGTGGTTTTCTAGTTCTACAATTTCAACTAATCTTCCATCTGGACTAGTTCCTGTAATTTTCATTCCTGAAGATATTATTTGCTTTCTATATTCATTATTAAATTCATATCTATGTCTATGTCTTTCATATATTAACTTATCATCATAACATTCATTTACTTTTGAACCTTCTTTTAATTTACATGGATATAATCCTAATCTCATTGTTCCACCTAAATCTTCTATATCCTTTTGCTCTGGCATTAAATCTATTACTGGATACTTTGTTTCAGGATTAATTTCAGAACTATTGGCATTATCATATCCTACTACATTTCTTGCAAATTCAATTACAGCGGTTTGCATTCCTAAACAAATTCCCAAGAAAGGAATTTTATTTTCTCTTGCATATTTTATAGCTTCTATTTTACCTTCTATACCTCTGTCTCCAAATCCACCAGGTACTAAAACCCCATTAACATCACCTAGTAATTCTTCTATGTTTTCTGAGGTAACATCTACTGCATTTACCCATTTAATATTAACATTAGTACCATTTGCTAATCCACCATGATTTAACGCTTCTACAACTGATAAATATGCATCATGTAGTTCTACATATTTTCCTACCAATGCAATGTTAGTATTTCCTTTTAAATTTTTTAATCTTGATACCATATCAATCCATTCTGAATTATCAATATCCCAACAACCTAATTCTAATTTTTCTACTACAAGTCTATCTAATCCTTCTTTATGCAACATTAGCGGAACCTCATATAAATGATTTGCATCTAAATTTTGAATTACACATTTTCCTTCAATATTGCAAAATAAACCTATTTTATTTTTTAAATCATCAGATAATTCCTTTTCTGACCTACAAACTATTATATCAGGTTGGATACCAATACTTCTTAATTCTTTAACAGAATGCTGAGTTGGCTTAGTTTTTAATTCTCCTGATTTTCCTAGGAAAGGTACTAATGTAACATGAATAAAACATACATTTTCTCTTCCTACATCATATTTTATTTGTCTTATTGCCTCAAGAAACGGCTGTGACTCAATATCTCCTACAGTCCCACCAATTTCAGTAATTACAACATCTACATCTCTTTCCTTAGCTACCCTATGTACCCTTTCTTTTATAGCATTTGTAATATGGGGTATAACTTGAACAGTTCCCCCAAGATATTCTCCTCTTCTTTCTCTTGAAATAACAGACCAATAAATTCTACCAGATGTTATATTGCTGTTTTGAGTTAAATTTTCATCTATAAATCTTTCATAATGACCTAAATCTAAATCAGTTTCTGCTCCATCATCAGTTACAAAAACCTCACCATGTTGATAAGGACTCATTGTACCTGGATCTATATTTAAGTAAGGATCAAACTTTTGTATTGATACCTTTAAGCCCCTATTTTTCAACAATCTTCCTAAAGAGGCTGCTGTTATTCCTTTTCCTAAACCTGATACAACCCCACCTGTAACAAAAACATATTTTGTATTCATTTATATTCCCCCAATTTTTTTGTTTTTATTATTGACTATTGATTTTATCAATGATATAATTTAAATTACCTCTCTTATACAATTATCAAATATTTACCATAAATAATATAGTACCACATTAGCCTTATTAAAGCTAGTGCTTTTATGCATTTTTTAAATTTTCTTTTATTTTTTCCTCTAACTCAAAATATTCCTCTCTAAACCTTTTATTAATAAGTATTTTTTCTTCAGCAATTTTAACTTTATTATATAAACTTTTATTATTTGAAATACCTAAACTTTTCCTTAATTCATTATTATTTAAGCATTTAAAATTTTTCATAAGCAAAGTTACTAAATATGAATTTTCTCTTTTTTTCCAAAACTCATTTATTTCTTCATATTTCAAATCATAATACTTACAAATTATCATTATTATAATTCCTGCCCTATTTATATTCTTCACACCACCTTGATTTACATATTTTCTTTAATTCTTTCCTTACTATAAACTTTTATACATAAAAAAATACATCTTAAAAACTTTTTAAATTTTTAAGATGTCAAACTTTTTAATTTACTTGAATTTTTATATCTAATATTGTTGTTATACCTTCTTGTCCATCAAGTCCTATAACATACTTAGAGTGTATTTCCCCACCCTCTTCATTCATATTTATTTTTAATCTTTTAGTATCTATATTTAAATTTAACATACCATATGGAGTATTATATAAAGATAGTACATTTTCACCTTCTTTGAATTCCATATTTGTACTCGTTGAACCAACTCTTTCAAGTACCATACTATTATGTTTTATATTTAATGTAGTTGTTGTCCCATCCATTCCAGATAGCTCAGATTCTTCATATATAGCTTTAAATCCATCTTCATGTATAATAAATGTTCCAGGTGTTACAACTTCTATTGCTTCATTTGGCTCAATATCTGAAAAACTTTTTACTGTTATAATTGCTCTTTTTTCCATTTTATCCTCCTACTTTATAGAAATAATAAATTGTTCTAGCTCACTATCACTTATTGGTTCTACTTCTATATAGTTATCTAATTTTCTTCCATATATACCATATTTAATTTTGATTTTATCTTGTTCTCTTCCTTTACTATATCTAGCTGCCATTCTCGCTGCTAATACTTTATCACTTTCAGTTCCATTACCCTCTAATAATACTAATGCGCCTGAAAACTCTGCTGCATGGAATGATAAATATTCCTTATTAACAAGCATTTTAATTGCCTCTCCTTCTTCCTTGGTTCTAGCAACTATTATCTTATTATTATCAGCAGTTCTAAAGTGTCTTCCATATCTTAATAACTGTAACTCAGATTCATTAACTTCATCTTTAAATGTTAAAAGATCTCTTAATCTTAATGCATAATTAGGTTCAGTAAGCTTACATCCTCCTGCTGGTGATGGATATTCTGTTATCCCCCACTTTTCAGCTAATTCCATTTGTGTTTTTCTACTTCTTCCTGATATATCTAATAATTTTTCTCTATCAACTAGTCCATTTAGCTCCATTTCAGTTGGTTCAATATTTTTAGCACAAAGAGGTCTTAATATTTTATTTGAAAATCCTGATTCTTTCTTTACAATATTTAAAGCTTGTCTGTTTTGAGACATAGGTCTTTGATTTAAAACTTCTCCAGTTATTATAAAATCTGCATTATGTTCTTCTAACAATTTTCCTGCATAATTCATCATCATAGCATGACAATCTATACAAGGATTCATATTCTTACCTCTACCATGCTTAGGATTTTTAACTAATTCTAAGTGTTCTGGAGAAAAATCAACAACCAATAATGGTATATCTATTTGTTTTGCCATTTTAATTGCACTTTGCTCATTAAAAAAATATGATCTAAAACATATTCCTAATACATCTATTCCTTGTTCCTTTATTAATTTAGCAGCTAATATACTATCTAACCCACCTGAAATCATTGCTAATGATTTTGTCATTTTGTCCTCCTCTTTATTTAAATAAATTTTTAACAACATCAACCATTTTACTTTTAAACTTAATGTCATCATTTTCATTATTTAAATTATTTATTTCTTTTGGTTTTATATTTTCAATTTCTTGTTTTAAATTATCTGAATTAACATCACTTTTGCTTTCATCAACAAAACATAATGATGGAAACATTACACACCACCAGTTATGCCCTTGCCCTGATCCAATTATAACTCTAAATGCCTCATAATTTCCTTGTGGAAAAACATAATCTCCATAAACCTTATCTGGAAAATTTTCATATGAAAGCATTGTATTTACTTCATAATCATAATTATTATTTAAAATTACATCCTTAGCTATGTTATTTACATAATCAATATTGTCATTTAATATAATTTCAGCTTCTTCTAAAGATGTTACTCCCTTAAGCTTCTCACTTAATGCTTCTACAACCTTATCTCTTACCTTTAACTTTAAACTTTGATCTTCTTCAGTATCACTATTTGCTATAACATGAAATCTAATTAGCTTGTCCTTAATTTCCTCATAATTAAGTGTTTCAATTTCTAAGCTATTATCTTTATTATTTATTATATCATTCTTACAACATCCATTTAAAGTAAATATTAACAAAACTAAAATTACTATAAAATTATTATATCTTTTCATAACATAACCCCTTTCTTTTAGTAATAATTATTGACACTTTAAAGGGGTTTATTCATTTAATTTAATATTATTTAATTTTTTAAATAGTTCTAGTTAAAAATACTTCTCTATGATTTTCCTTCATTTTTTCATAACATCTTTGTGCCTTTAACATATCATCAAAAAATGCAAATACACTTGGCCCACTGCCACTCATCATACTTCCAACAGCACCATATCTATTCATTTCTTCTTTTATTCTAATTAATATATTATGTTTTCTTAAAGTTACATTTTCTAATAAGTTTTTCATATTATTTGCAACATAATATAAGTCATCATTTTCCATAGCTTCTATTAATTTATCAGTTTTAGGATGTATCCTTGCTTTATCCAATTCAAATGACTTATATACTTCTTTTGTGGATACCCCAAATCCTGGTTTAACCAATACTAAAATTTTATCCTTAAATGGTTTTAATTCAGTAATTTTTTCTCCTATTCCTTCACAAAGAGCAGTTCCCCCTTTTATACAATAAGGTATATCCGCACCTAACTTTAATCCTAATTCCATCAATTCTTCATCTGAAGCATTTACTTCAAATAGCTTGTTCATAAGTTTTAATACAGCTGCACCGTCAGTACTTCCACCTGCTAACCCTGCTGAAACTGGAATATTTTTCACAATGTTTATATAGACACCTTCTTTAATATCATATTTTTCTTTAAATAACATTGCTGCTTTATAAGCTAAATTTCTAGAGTCAGTTGGCACATAGCTTTTATTACACTCTAACTTTATATTACTTTTACGCTTTTCAACATATATTTCATCATATAAATCAATATTTTGCATTATCATCTTTAATAAATGATAACCATCTTCTTCTCTTTTTCCTACTACATCTAAAGATATATTTATTTTTGCATAAGCTTTTATTTTCATTTATTCAAATCCTTTCAATATGGAAAGTATCTATCCTAAATTAAAGTTCAGAGCAAAAACTCTGAACTTTTACAAATTATATTATATATATTATTTTTCTTATAGTAAATATATCATTACTGTATTCTTTAAATCCAATTAGCAATATTCCCTACATTTTCATTAACGGTTTTATTAGATTTAATAAATTCTACTAAGGGTTCTAATTCCTCAAAAAATACAATTATCATGTCCCCTGGAGTAGATTCAACATATGCCCTTTCTAAAGCTTTTACTTCATCTAATATAACCTTAAAATCCATATTACTATTTTGTTCTGAAACCCCTTCACTTATAGCTTTAGCTATTTCTCCTTTTTCTCTACCTCTTGTGTTTCTATCTTCCTTTATTATTATTTTATCAAGATATATTGAACTTATCCTACCAATTTCTCTTGCTACAATATTCCCTCTATCTCCTGGTACTCCTATTACTCCAGTAATTTTCCCCTCTGTCATATATCTTAGTTTTGATAATACCTTTTTATATCCATCAATGTTATGACCATAATCCAAAATTATTTTAACATCATTACAATTATAAATATTAAATCTTCCTGAATTTTCATTTGCATTAAACTTATTAAGACCTATTTTTATCATGGCATAATCAATTCCTAATCCTACTAATGCAGCACATGCTGCCATAGAATTTTCAATATTAAAATCTAATCGTCCATTTAAAGTAATTGGAATATCTTCTATATTAATTATTTTATATTCTCTTTCTAAGTTATTAACACATATATAATTATCTTTTAAGTAAACTGAAATTCCATGCTCAAGAATATTCCTTTTTATTAATGGATTATTATAATCAACTGAAAAATATATTATATTAGACTTTATATTATTTATTATATTTTTGCTCCATTTATCATCAGCATTTATTACAACATAACCATCATCCTTTACAGCTTCAGCTACTAATGATTTTACGTTACATAAATCATCCATTGTATTAATTCTGTCTAATCCTAAATGGTCTTCAGTAATATTTGTTACCACTGCTACATCAGCTAAATCATATGCTAAACCCTTTCTAATTATTCCACCTCTAGCTGTTTCCAAAACAGCTACATCTACATCTTTATTAAATAATACACATTTAGCACTTTCAAAGCCTGTATCATCTCTCTTATCAATACATTCTCCATTTATATATATTCCTTCGGTACTTGTCATTCCAACACAATATCCCATCTTTAACAATGTGCTATTTATTAATCTAGTTGTAGTCGTTTTTCCATTTGTTCCTGTAATTGAAATTACAGGTATATTCTTTGGATTATTATTGTACATCATATTAATTATATCTATTCCAACATTTCTTTTAATGCCTTGCCTTGGATAAGAATGCATTCTCAATCCAGGTCCTGCATTTACCTCTATAATTGCTCCTTCACTTAATAAAGATTTTTTTATATCTTTTGTACAAATATCAATACCACAAATATCAAGTCCTATAGCCTTAGCTGCTCTTACACACATATCTTTATTTTCTTTTGAAATATCATCAGTACAATCAATTGCACTACCACCAGTTGATAAGTTTGAATTCTGTCTTAAAACAATCTTCTTATCTTTTTCTAAAACTGAATTTATTTTATAATTATTTATATTTAAATTTCTAATTATTTCATCATCTATTTTTATTTTGGTAAGTGGCTTTTCATGATCATATCCTCTAGCTTCATCACTGTTTAAATCTTCTATAAGTTCTTGTATAGTTTTAACTCCATCCCCTATAATATATGGTGGAATTCGCTTTGATACAGCTACTACCTTATTATTTACAACACAAACCCTATAATCATCACCTTCATAGTACTTTTCTATTAATATATCTTTGTACTTTTCATTTAACTTATTATAATTATCTATTAACTCTTTATCAGTTTTAATATTTAAAATCACATCTCTTCCTTTATTTCCAAACTCGGGTTTTAATACAACTGGATATCCTAATTCTTTTGCTGATTTTAATAAGCTCATAACATCGCTTACCTTTTCCCCACTTGAAACTGGTAAGTTTTGTATTGTCAAAAGTTCCTTTGAAACTAATTTATCACATGATATATCTGCTGCAACACAACTTGTTAAATTACTTATTGCTGATTCTATAACCTTACCTTGTTTACCATATCCAATTTGATAAAATCCACTATCTGCAATTTTTAAAACTGGCATTCCAATACTTTTCGCAGCATTGCATATTTCTAATGAACTAGGTCCGATTACCTCATCATTTAATATATTTTTTATTGCTTTTAATCTCTCATCAAAAAATACATTTTCTCCATATATAAATGAATTTATAATATCTACTGCTAACTTTCCAATTTCAATTCCAGTTTTACTATACTCATACTGATATACAACAATATATTTATCTCCTTTTATTTCCCTTGCTTTACCATAATATATATCCATACCTAAAATATTATGTATAGCAATAATCATATGTTCACAAATATGAGCTAAATATGTTCCTTCTTTTAATCTTTTTACAAACCCACCTTCTTCATCTATACCACATCTATGAGTATGTAATATTGGAAGTAATCTTATTAATTTTTCATTAAACCCTTTTATATTCTTACTTGGTATTTCTGAATATCCTTCTAAGTCCACATCTAAAACTATGCATTTTTTATGTGAATGAATATTCCTACCTTCATACACCGTACTACCTATGATTTTCATGAAAATATTTATCCTCCTCAAAAGGTATCTTTTTTAATAAATCAAATTTATCTCCCTCTTTTAATACATGAAGTTTAACATTAAACATACTTAATATTTCATTACTATATTGTTCTGAAACATTGCTATAAGTAATTCCACTTCCATCTATAAAATATACTGCTCCAGAACCTATCACCTCAGCTGTTCCTTTATCACTTACTAAAATTGCAGTATCTTCATCTATTCCTATTCCCAATACTTCTGGATTTTGTGCAATTGCAGTAAGTAGTCTCCCTACCCTTCCTCTTTGAGCAAAATGCTGATCTATTATTATATTTTTTACTAATCCCAATCCAGGTGACATTTTTAATGTACATTTATGTGGCGATTCATCATCTTCACCTTCTACAATCATTGTATCGCTCATTACAGAAGCACCTGCCGAAGTTCCTGCAATTACGCCTCCATTACTACATAATTCTTTAATAACATTATAAATAGGAGTACCACCTATCATACTTGTTATTCTTAATTGATCCCCTCCTGTAAAAAACAACAAATTTGTAGTTTTAATTAAATTTATATTTTTATCATTAAATGCATCTTCTCTTTTACTAATGTCAAGTTTATCAATATTTTTTATTCCTAATTTTATAAATATATTTTTATAGTCATCATAAGTTTTTTCTGGATACTCTGTTGCTATAGTTGCTATTAACATCTTATCTTCTTTAGTATTTATATACTCTGCAACTTTTTTTAATATTTCCTTTTTTCCTCTTTTATCTTCTGCACCTCCTATAATAATTAAATTGCCACTTATTTTTTCATTCAAATTATCACCTCATATCATGTATTTCTTATTTTATCCAATTGTTAGAAATATATACACATCAATAAAAGAGGCGCTACAATCATTCTAAAATGTACCCTATAGAGTAGACACGATAAAAAAAAGTCTACCCTATAGGGTTTTTCTATTTATAATAGAGTTATAAGATTAGG